>Ga0209323_10000002_pt1 | contig 258263 bp, 271 predicted proteins | sample Rifsed19ft2_FD_184014 | JGI IMG/M metagenome (GOLD analysis project Ga0209323, IMG submission 184014) | Soil microbial communities from Rifle, Colorado, USA - sediment 19ft 2 (version 2) | ecosystem: Environmental > Terrestrial > Deep subsurface > Rock core/Sediment | place: Rifle, Colorado...
TAGCCCAGGCTTTTCCGGCGACGGCGGCCCAGCAGTCAACGCCCAGCTGGACGATGTGCGTGATGTGCAAGTCCTCGCCGACGGACGAGTGATCATTGGCGACTACTCCAACAACCGTGTTCGGATAGTCGGTACAGATGGCAACATTTCCACTCTCGCCCAACTGCCTTCCAACGTCTGGTCAGTGGCAGTTGATGAAACAACCGGCGACATCTACGCCCAGCTCGATAACGCCAAGATCTACAAAGTCAACTCAGGCGGCACGGTAACCCATTTCGCCGGCACTGGCGACCCAAGCATCAGTCCAAACGGTACTCTAGCAACGCAGGCCGGTCTTGGCTGCGTACGAGACACGGAATTTGCCGGAGGTATACTCTACCTAGTCACTGACCCTTGCGCTTCCGGTGGAGGAAGGGTGATGGCAATCACCGGCGGGCAGGTTCAGTCGCTTTCAACTCCGGTCAGCGAACGCTTTATCGGTTTGGAAGTTCTCGGAAATGAGTTTCTCATTGCTGCGGAAAATTCCTCCTCCGGGCTGGGTCTAATCTACAGTCTGGTAGGAGGTGGTTCGCCACAAGTGGTGGTTGGTGGAGGAACTTGCGTCAGTTTCGATACTGGCTGCGCACTGCTGGAAGCCCAGATCGGTCCTGGTGATGTTGCTGTTGATGAGGCGGGTACCCTCTTTTTCACTGACGATACCAACAACAGCGTCTTTAAGGTAGAGGGCTTCCGTTCGTTTACGATCCCACCAACGCCAACCCCGACACCAACTCCGATCCCAACACCGGGGCCGTCGGACGCAAGGAAGATCGTTATCTTCGTTCAAGGTTACGCCAGCTGCCTAACTGACGGGTCCGAGTATGGGGAATCCTGTGGATCAGATGCAGGCGATGAGGAGCCTTTCGGGAAGATCAAACAGGAACTGCGGGAAGTTGGCTTCGCAGAGGGCGACTTCCTTGAATTTTCCTACAAGGACGTTAAGGTCAAGAAACGGACCGGAGAATGGGTTCCTGCCAACTACGGTTGTCAGGACGTAACTGCTCACAAGTACGACCGGCCGGCAAAACAACTGCTCAAAGCAGTCCGGCAGCTGAAAGAAGCTAAGCCAAACTACCAGATCTACCTGGTTGGTCACAGTTTTGGTGGGTTGGTAGCTTTCCAGGCAATGGCTCAAGCGATCAACGAACGAGGTTTGGAGGATCGTTCGGCTCTACCAATGGCCGGCGTCATCACCATTGACTCCCCACTAAACGGAGTCAACGGTGATTGGGTAGCAAACTTAGCCACTAACCTAGGTGATCTACCACTTCCATGCCTACTTAGGTTTGCTACGAGCAAGGCAACTAAAAGTGTCCTCGAGCTTTATACCGGACCGGTTAAGAAAAGGCTTCAAGATCAGGTTGAGGAAAGTCGCGCGCTTCTCTTCAACCAAATCTTCGAGGACATTGCGATTGAAAGCGGCACTCTGGTCTGGAACATCGGGAATTCAGGTGATTGCCTGTGGAGTCCGAGTTTATGCTCACCCTACAACTTCTTCGATACCCCTACATCTTGGGGTAGGTCCGACTACGCGGACACGCAGTTCGTCAAACCTGAAACTCGAATCGAAGTCAACTTTCTGCCAAATTGTGGTGATCAGCGCTCGGTAGAGACTTGTGGATACAGTGATGTCGCTGAAACCCACAGTTTCGTACTTCTAGGTCCCAGTGATCAGGCAAGTGTCGGTAAGATCGTAGCAGAACAAGTGAGGCTGCGAATAGCTCAAGATTTGGTAGGTTCGCAGACGAACTACGCTCCCTAAATTGAAGAAAGGATTGCAATTGTCGCGATGACAACGAAAATGGTTAACCCAAGGGAGCGCAGTCGTTTTTCTGGAGCAGTTAAGGCACTACCTAGACAGACGAGAAGAGTTGCTAGTACAAATGCCCATACTAGAACTCCGTAAGCAGCAACCCAAAGATTACTATCTCCAGAAAACAGGAAGGAAGTAATCCACATCACAGCCCACGTAAGGGGAAGCGTAAGTAGGCCCCAGAGGATTGGGAGGATGTACCAAGGCAGTTTCTTTAGGGCGTTCATGGCTCTTAAGAAATAGTAGCATTCGAGAGAGGCGCTTGGCAAACAGAGAGATCACCAAAGACCCAAAAGGTTTTCAAACCTCGCGGGTCTTTTTCTTTTTCTATAAAATTTAGACAAACTTGGTCCTATAGTATATAATTGATTGGCACACCACAATTTAATTGTACAAAAATCAAAAACAAGGAGAGGATTGTGTTAAACGAGAGAGCTAAATCCTGGATAAACAAGGCCCTTCTTCTGGGTCTTGTTCTGTACTTTGTCGTACTAGGCTACATCGTGGAGAAGGCAATTGAGGTAGAGACTCTTGAGCCCTACGGCGTAAACGTAGTGTTCTACGGAACTCTGCTAATCATCTCAGAGTCAGTTCTGACGATAACCCTAATATGGATCTTTTCTGTAGAAAGGTCGGTCTGGCCACCCTACGCGAGTAAGGCTTTAGAAAACCTCAAGAAAAACCCACTTCGGTGGCCAGCAGGGCTCTTCTGGGGTCTCTGGTCAGCCTACAATCTGAGCCTTATTGACTTGAGGCTTTCGTCAAAACTGACGGTCTGGCTTGGTCGGCTTAACCGCCTCTTTGCCGGATTACCTTTGACCTACGTACTGGTTGCTGGTTACGAAGGTCTCCCTGCTTTTGGGCTCGGTCTGGTGATCTTTGACTTGGTCTTGACTTACGGCCTCTGGTTCGTGATGGAAGCCTATGTAGTGGAGGCCAACCTTAGGCCGCCTTTCTTGCGAGAGGGGAGCCGGCCGCTTCTGTTCACAAGGGTAGAAAGAGCTGAAATCACCGCCGGCCTAGCGCGAATCGAGGATGCACCAGACATCGCCTCGGTTGAACGTCTGGCTTGGGGTAGGGGGCATGAACGATCGGCTGAAACTTACGCCCAAAGGATACGTTCCTTCCCAGACGGAGTGATCGTCGCTCGCAACAGGTTGGGAAGAGTAATTGCTGTCGGTATGGCAACTCCCTGCGACGCCAAGGAGATTCTGCAAAAACCTGCAGTTAACTTCGATGGCATCGCTGACAGGTTTGGCACTAACAAATCTGGCAAGGACCTTTGGGGAATAACCCTTAGCGTCCCGCCAAGGTACAGCATAACTGGAGCCAGTACTGTAATCGTTGCCCAGACTTTCCTACTGCTTCTTTCAAGATACAGACAAGTCTTGGTCGGAAGCAGAGTTCCGGATTACAAGAACATCTGCTCGCTCTACTGTCAATCCGGACGTCGCGCACCAACTCCTCAGGAATACGCCACCCTGACTGTGGGTGACGTGAGAAAAGCGATCGATCCTAACTGGTCACCATGGAGAAAGAGTGAGGCATACGCCGACACAGAGCTGGAATATTACCGCGGTTTGGACTTCACCCAAGTGAGGGTGGAAACCAATTACTACCTGCGTGATGACCCACCTGTGGGAGTGATCCTGAGACGTCAGAACCCGCTCTACATCATCCCTGGGTTTCTCAGACGTCCCTTCATCGCTCTGTTCGGCAACGCCATAACTAAGCGCGTACTCTATAAGTAACCAAGGGGCTACTTCTCTAAAAGGAGGTAGCCCTTTTTCTTAGGTAAAAGCCTTATGTTAAAATTAAAGAGTGTATCCCTCTATCGCGACCGTCTTAAAAAACGCCACTAAAACTTATTACAACAACGTTACTGCTGACTATGATAATTTGTACCACGATTTTATCAGTGGGGCTGAAGATGACTTAGTCAGCAAACTTACTAGTAAATTTTTACAACACAGCAGCCAACCTGAAAATGTTTTAGATCTCGGGTCCGGAACTGGCTTTGGGTACCAAGTTGTACCGGCAAAAAGGTACGTGGGTGTGGACATCTCATTCGAGATGGTAAAGAAAGCCAAAAAATTACACCCAAACGCTCAGTTCTTAAACGAAGATTTCGATAAAATTAAGCTAGAACCCAACTCTTTTGATAATATGGTATCTTTTTATGGATCACTTTCTCACTCAACTGACATCAACAATCTTGTCGCTGAGGTCTATCAGGCCCTCAAGCCTGGCGGTAAGTTTATCTTTATGTTCTACTCACAGTATTCTCTAAGAAACATTCTTTCTTCGCTTTTCCATCTAAATCCTGAATATATTAGTAGTTTCAGACCGTATAAAATAAGAAATTATAGTAAAGGTGAACCACCAGCCATACCAGTCTATTTTTATTCTGCTCCAAAACTAAAGAAACTCTTTAAAGAGTTTAATAACGTAAGAATTTTCGGTTTAACCTATTTTCCCGAGGTTCCTTTAGTTAAAAAAGTGTTTCAACTCAACAGATCTTTAACGAAAAAGTTTTTGAACCTTGAATTCCAAACTTTGGGGAAACTTTTTCCTAGCTTAGGGTACTCACTTATAGTAGTTGGAGAAAAACCTAGCCAAGATGCGTCTTGATTTAATACTTGCGGTTTCGATAATTGTTGCTAACCTTCTCCTTGGTCTTCTAGTAATTACTAGAAATCCAAAGAACTGGACTAACAGGCTTTTTGCTGCCCTATCCCTCTTAATGGCTTTTTGGTCTTTTGTCAGTTTCTCCGAAGATGAGACTTTTGGGAGATCTGTAATAAACCTCCTTAAGAGCTTGGACTACGCAAGTGCGTCCCTAATAGCCTATGTGTTCTTACTTTTCTCGCTAAACTTTCCTAAAGCAAAGTTACACGTGAAAAGAGATTTGTTGTTATTCATACCAACTCTGCTTTTAATAGTTCTTTCTTTTACAGACTTAATCGCCTATGTAGAAATAGTTGGAAATAGGGTTAAATTTACCTACGGACCCTTAGGAGACTTGTTTTCGGTCTACTCTTTCTTATACGTAGTTTTAATTAGTGCGGTTGCTCTTTTCATAAAGTTTAAAACTCTAGTGGGAGTCGAGAAGTCTCAAACTTTTTACGTCTTGCTAGGACTAATTTCAACCTCAGTTATAGCAGTTTTGACTAACGTAGTGCTTCCTCAGTTAATTAACGTTACACCAGCTATAACCCGCTTAGGAATTTACGGTTTTGTGCTCTTTCTTGGTGCAACCGCTTATGCTATTGTCAGGCACCGGTTGCTGGATATTCGGCTGGTGGTGGCGAGGACGGTGGCTTACTCACTTTTGGTTTTCTCGATTGCAATTTTTTACATTGGGTCAACTGTTCTACTTACTAACTTCCTTTTCAGAACTACTACTTCTACGGCACAGCTACTAATTTACGCTTCACTAACTTTAGTCGTGGCCTTCACCTTCCAACCTCTACGGCGCTTCTTTGAGCACGTTACTGATCGGATCTTCTTTAAAGAGGATTACGAGTCTACTGTGCTGCTTTCTGACCTTACAAGAACCATGGCGGAAACGATTTTAATCGATGATATTGCCCACAAACTGCTTGAGAAAATTTTGGCCCAAATGCGCATCACCCGCGGCGCCTTTGTTCTAACCGATGCCGGCAAAATCTTTGTTAGTGAAACTTCTGGCTACAAAAAAGAGCCTTCTTTTTCCGAAAAAGATGTCTTTTCACTAGAAGCCATTGACAAAAACCTGGTTTTTGAGGATCTTGAGGAAGGTGCGACCAAAGAACTGTTGCGGCGGCTGGACGTGACTGTAGTTATCCCTCTGAAAACTCAGATTGACCACGTTGGAGTTTTGCTCTTAGGGGAAAAAGCTTCTGGCGAGATTTATTCATCCAAAGACATTAAAGTTCTTGAGATCTTTTCACCTGAGGCTGCCATCTCTTTTGAAAATGCAAAGTCCGTTGAAAAAATCCGCCGCTTCAACATCACTTTGAAAGAACAGGTAGAGAGGGCTACTCGTGAACTGAAGAAAGCCAACGAGGCTCTTAAGGAAATTGATAAGCTCAAAGACGAATTTCTCTCCATTGCCTCTCATGATTTACGCACTCCTATGACCGCGATTAAAAGTTACTTGTGGATGGCCTTAAACGGCCGGGCCGGAGAGATTAAAAACGAAAAGCTCAAGCATTATTTGGATGTTTCCTACACCAGTTCCGAACGCATGATCGCTTTGATCAACGATCTTCTTAATGTCTCTCGAATTGAGGCTGGCAGGGTGCAGCTTAATTTTGAAGAAGCCGCCCTGAAACCACTCGTGGACCAAGTTTTTGCGGAAATCGCTTCCAAGACGGATGAGAAGAAGATCGTCCTTACCTATGAAGAACAACCTAAATTACCCAAGGTTATTTTAGATAAGCAGCGCTTCCCGGAAATTCTCCAAAATTTGGTTGGCAACGCCATTAAATTTACTCCTGAAAAAGGTAAAATTACCGTTAAATCTTCTCTTTCTCAAGAGGCTGGTTTTGTGGAAATCTCAGTAACTGACACCGGAGTCGGTATGACCAAGGAGGGAATCGATAAGCTCTTCACCAAGTACGGACGTTTGGAAAACTCTTACGCTGCTGCTGCTACCAGCGGGGGGACGGGCTTAGGGCTTTACATTACTAAAAATTACGTCGAACTCTTAGGTGGCAAAATTTGGGTAAAAAGTGAGGTTGGTAAAGGCTCTAGTTTTATTTTCACTTTAAGGATCGCAGAAAGATCAGTTTTGGACGAAATGAGACAAGAGAGTGAAAAGAAAAACTTCGCTGCCTCTGTTCCCAAAATATGAGTAAAGAGCTACTTTTAGACACCACGGTCGCCAAAGAAGCCAAGGTCGAAATTAAAGAAGACGGCAAGGTTTTGGTCACAATCACCAAAGACTCACCCCTAGCTGCTATCGAGGCAGCCTTGAAAAAAGCCGGTCTTAAACTTAAGGAGATTGACAGCTTTTCCGCAAAGGTCGGGCCTGGCTCTTACACTGGCATCCGGGTGGGTCTAGCAGTTACTCATGCTCTCAACTTTGCCCTTGGTCGGAAGGCCAAAGCCCTTGAACCTAAATACCAATAGCCACCGCCAGAACCGCTAATCCTAAGACAACTCTATAGATTACAAAAATAGTGAAATTGTTGGACATTATAAAGTTCAAGAGCACTTTGATTGCTAAAAATCCAGAGACTGCGGCTGTCAAAACCCCGACAAAAAGAAAAGTTTGCGACGAACCTCCCAAAGCACTATTGGTAATTTCCGGCAATTTTAAAATCGAAGCTCCCAAAATTGCCGGGGTAGAGAGCAAAAACGAAAACCGGGTTGAGGCCTCTCGGTCCAAGTTGCGAAACAATCCAGAAGTAATGGTAATGCCTGAGCGGGAAACACCGGGAACTAAAGCCAAACTTTGAGCTAAACCAATAAAAAGGCTGTCGAGAAAAGTAAGACCTTTGATCTGTCTGTCTTTTCGACCTAAACGATCACCCAAGTAAAGAAGTAGACCGAAAAAAATTAAGGTAAGGGCGACCAGTGGTAGATTGCGGGCCTCAGTTGTAAAGAAATCTTCGAACAAAAATCCAATTACGCCGGCTGGTACTGAGCCGACCACAATAAAAATTAAAAGTCGGGACTGCTCATCCCCCCAAACTCCCTTTAATCCTCTTGGCAAGTTGTCCACAAACGCTTTTATCATTCGCCAAAAATCTCTCCAGAAAAACAAAACCACAGCCGCGCTTGTACCTACGTGCAAAGCAAGATCAAACGAAAGAGAGTTAACCACTCCCTCCCAACCCAAAATCTCTGTTACTAAAAAAAGATGGCCGGAGGAAGAAATTGGTAGGAACTCAGTCACCCCTTGGATGATACCGAGAATAGCTGCTTGGAAGATTTCTGAAAGGTTACCTATGGGCATAAACGATGACATTCTCGTTACGAAAACTGTTGCGTACCATTAACACGTTAGTTTTTCCAAAAATTTGGTGCAAGAAATCTAAATATCCTTCCAGAGCTTCTCTGGTGCTATAAAGTTTGTTGACAACCACCACCCCATTTTCAGTAAGAAGTCTTTTTGTTTTTTCAAAAAATTCCGACGATTCTGTACCCACCGCCACATCGCCCCGCGCAAACAAATCCACGCAGACAATATCGTATTTATAACGAGTCTCATCAACAAACTTTAAGGCATCGGCGATAATCACGTTGACGTTCTTTTCTTTGAAGTCTAGGTATTTGCGGCCCAGGTCAACCATCAGCGGGTCGATATCAACTCCATCAATAGCGACCGGGCCAAATTTGGCGGTTATCAGTTTAGCGATCGTCCCACCGGCTAAACCCAAAATGAGGATCCGACCATCTCTACTTACAGGAGGTAGATTATTGACGAACCCATCCCAGTAGGAGGCTGTTTTTCCTTTCTTATTGAGACTACGGGACTGAGTATAGGAAGAGGCAATCAGCCTTCTTTCGCCAAAGCTTTCAACAACTTTAACCTCACCGTTGTAGGGACTAACCCCTTGAAATAACGTCTTTAGAAAGATACTCACGCAAAACCTCTGGCACGGCTACGCTACCGTCTTCTTGTTGGTAATTTTCTAAAATGGCGATTATTGTCCGGCCGAGAGCGATAGCGGTACCGTTGAGAATGTGAACAAAATCCTTATTAGCTCCTTGAGCGTACTTTATATTCAGCCTTTTAGCCTGAAAGTCCGTTGTGGTTGAAATTGAGTGGGTTTCCCGGTATTTCTCCTGCGAAGGGATCCAAGTTTCAATATCAGTGGTTTGGGCGGCCGGAAAACTCAAATCTCCGCTTGCCAATTTGACGACTTGGTAAGGGAGTTTCAAGTCGCCCATGATCTCCTCGACTAAAGTAAGCATTTCTCCTCTTACTTTTTCATCGTCTTCGCCCTTCACAAAAGCAACCATTTCTACTTTATCAAACTGGTGGACTCTTAAGATCCCGTGGGTATCTTTACCGTAAGAGCCAGCCTCCAGACGGAAACAGGGTGAAAAAGCTGCGTATTTTTTAGGTAGATCGCTTGCCTCAAAAACTTCGTCTTTGTGCATGGGAACAACCGAGTGCTCTCCGGTTCCAATCAGATATAAACCCAAACCTTCCTCGTCTGCATAAACATCGGCATTTCTGACCAGATAGTAGTTTTCGTTGCCACCAGCTTGCCAATAGCCCAAACCTTCAGTAATTTCCTGTTTAATCATCGCCGGTGGTAAAACCGGTACAAACCCCTTTTGGGAAAGTTTCCTGAAAGCGTAGTTCACCAAAGCTAGCTCTAATAAAACTCCGTCCCCCTTAAGGTAAGCAAAGCGGGTTCCGGAAACTTTGGCTGCTCTTGGGATATCAATAATGCCTAAATCTTCTCCAATTTCTACGTGATCTTTGGGGGTAAATTTAAACTTCGGCAGCTCCCCAACAATTTTGAGAACTTTGTTGTGAGTTTCATCTCCAACCGGAACGTCTTCCAAAGGAGGGTTAGGTACTCTATAAAGCACGGTTTTAAACTCCTCTTCGACTGCAGAAAGAGCTCTTTCAGCTTTCTCCAGTTTTTCTTTTGTTTCCCGGCCCTTGTCAATGTCACGCGATTTCGCAGCCTCGTTTCTTTTGGTACGCAGGCTATCCACTTCTTGGATCAGCCGGAGCCGCTCGTTATCAATCTCAAGAAGATAATCAAGATTAATAGAAAAAGCTTTTTTGGCTAGTTGCCGAGTTACTTTATCTTTATTTTCCCGGATTTCTTTAATGTCAATCATTTGGCCGCCTCTAAAAATTTCTCTTTTGCTTTCTTAAACCCGAGTGAGAGGACTAACTTCCCAGCCTTTGGACCCTGGGATTTTCCTAAAAGGGCTTTGTAAACCGCTTGAAAGGTTTCTTGCGGAGTCAAACCGAGCTGCCTTCCTCTATTATAAATGAAGTTTTGCACCTCGTCCTCCCTCTGAGTTTCTTTAAGAGCTTGACTGATCTCTTCGAGGAGTTTTTTCTGCGCTGGACTCAAAACAGCTTTTTCGCTGGCCTTTTCTTCTTTTCCAAACCTCTCCAACCAGATTTTTACGTATTTAATACGTAGTTTGATCGCTTCTTCGTCAACTTTGGACAGTTTCTCTCCTTTTAATTTTCCCGCTTCAGAGAGAATCTCTTCTTCGTTTTTGAAGTTAGAGAGTGCTTCTTTAATTAAATTGAAGCGTGGTACAAATTCTTGCTTTATTTCTCCAATCTGTGATGCTTCCCAAGTTTTAGCAAGATCAGGATTTTCTTTAGAAAAATGTGCCTTCTGCCCTCGATCAAACTCATCAAAGAGGTTAGGTATGGTTGTCTCTTGTGTAGGATCGAAATCAATGGACCTCTGAGCTGGTACTCGGGCAAAAAGAAAGCGAAGGACCTCTGGCGGCAAAATTTCAGCAACTTCCAGAGCGGAAGACCCCAAACCTTTGGACGAACTCATTTTTTTACCGCCTAAGTTAATAAATTCGTAAGAAACATCGTAAGGTGGTTCTTTTTTGAAAACTTCGCGGATAATCTTGACGCCAACATCACGCGCACCACCCTTGGAAGAATGGTCTTTCCCGGCTCCTTCGATAGTTACTCCCAAAACAAACCATTTGGCCGGCCACTCCACTTTCCAGGGCATTTTTCCACTTCCCCCAAAAGGTGAAACTTTACCCTCGTGGCTGCAACCTCTTGCCCACTCAACCATCTCCGACTCGCACTTGTACTTAACTTCTTGGCCATCCCAGTCGTAAGCTCTAGTTGTGCCGATTTTACCGCAATTCTCACAAACCGGCTGAAAAGGCAGCCAGCCTTTTTCTTTTTGGGAACCGGAAACTTGGTGGTAGATTTCCTGAATCTGCTCAGCGTTGTCTAAAACAACTCTGATCGCCTTATCCAACTTACCTTCTTCGTAAAGTTTAGAATTCCATAAAATTTCTGGTTTGGCTCCTAAACTATTAAAGACCGTCCGAAAATCGTGCGCGTAATATTCCGCGTATGAACCTTCGCCTTCCGGAGCAGGAATGTTTTTCAGCGGGGCTCCCATATATTTTTCGTATTTACTTTTATCTAAATAAACTGGAAGAGAGTCCATGGGGTCAAAATCGTCAAAAATGTAGGTATAGCGGGATTTTGCTCCCATCTCAAGCAAGGCTTTATGAACAAAATCATGGATTAATACTCCACGCAAGGCGCCAACATGAACTTTGCCTGAAGGAGTTTTGGCATCGTCAACCAAATGTGGTCCTTTGTCTTTTAGATTTTTGGCAATAATATCCGCCCAAAACATTGCTCTTAGTATACTGATCAGCGTATTTTTGCGCAAGAAAAAGCCCCTCGATGTTTTACATTGAGGGGCTGGACAAATGGTTAAGCCTCCGTACCGGCGAGGGTCTCACGGAGGCTTGGTTTACGTACGCTTCATCTCTTTCTCCTTTTTCTTAGTTAGTGGCAGCTGGTTCCTCTGCTTGGCGTCGGAAGTACTCATTGTACGCCCGAGCAACCTGCATACGGATCCTTGGGCTGGCGATGGCCGCAACTGCCTCTTGCCAGAAGAAGTTCACCTTAACACCTTCGGCGATGCCTTGCTCCACGGTTTCGGCATAGTGGTTGTCTCGGCAGAGCACCGAGGTCCGGTCTATACCAACATGGAAGGCCTCGTAGTAAAGGCTCACGCTAGAGGCAAACTTCTTGCCTTTCTCTTCCAAGAGAAACCGGTAGACAGCTGGCCTATCCCTATTGTAGGAATCGATCCACTGCTGACTAACACCACCGGCAACCGAGGGGAACCAAGTCGGATCGTACCAGAAGTCGTCAACGAAAGCGTCACGATCAGCCTTCCGTCGAGGAAGACCAGGTGTACGCATTCGATCACGTCGGCTTACCACCTCATCTAGCTCGTGGCAGATGATGCGGTAAACACCTTCGGTAATCTCTTCCTCGGAAAAACCTTCGATTCTCGCCTCCCGTTCAAACCTGGTCTTGACAGCCTCGATGTGTTCGAGGACCGTCTGAGGTTTCACACTCCCAAGAGCCCGAAACCCGCTCTTGCGCAACCTGGAAAGAACAGGCCTGCAACGCTCTTCGAAGAACTGGTCAATTTGACGGTAAAGTCGCCGTCGACTCCTTCTCTCCCAACTGACCAGTAGTCGTTTCCAAACCGACTTCTCCGCTATTCGTCTGAGCGTATCCTCAACCCCAAGGCTTTTTACAGCCAAAGGAGGAAGGAGCCAAACGAGTACGGCCACCAAGAGCAACCAGCCGATACGCAGTGCACGCCTCACGAAAGCTCCCTCCTTTCTTTAGAGTTTAAGGCGTTGATCCCTCGTTTAGTTTTTGGGTTTGGCTCGTAATTTTACAATAATTTGTCTCAACTTACAAGCTCTCTAGCAGGCACTTTTTCTTTAAAGTAGTAGTTATCGATGCTTTCAACAAATTTGGACAATTGAGGATCGTCAATAATCTCTTTCAAACCCAACCAAAACGAGGTCGGGGAAATTTTTTTGTCTTCAAGATAATATTCCATTGCCTGAATAACGGTTTCAATTTTATCCACTTGACGAGCAAATCTTGCCTCTGGGCTTGTACCGGTCTCAAATTCAAGCCACAAATACTTGAGTTCGCGATGAAACTGATAAGGTAAATAACGAAAAATTCTCTCTAAGGCAGCTCCCTTTGTCTCCAAAGTTTTTCTCATAATAATTTCTTTTTCCTGTTGCATACCAATCCAAGGAAAGGATTCGAAAACTTTTTTGGCACTCACTTTTCTAGTGATAAAAGCTTCGTGCGGGCTAATATCACCGATCTCTGAAGCCCAAAGATCGTGTAAAAGAATCATCATAAACATCACTGACTGGTCAAGTTTTCTTCGTTTACTCAAAAACCAGACCATCAGCGCTGATAAGGCTGAATGTGAAGAAATTGAATCGGGATTTTTTACACCCCGCAGTAGCCAGCCTTTGCGTTTGATGGTCTTGAGCTTAGCAACGCAAAAAATAAACTTTATTAAATTAAGATTGGTGCGGTTCTTAACCGCTTTCTCACTACCAACCTCGTATTCTTGTAGGGAGCTAAGAAAATCCAAAATTCTAGCATCATTAGTTGATTTGTAACACTCATCCCAAAAAATTTTAAGTGTTTTCTTACTTAAGTGTTTTTTGTAGGTTAAGGCTTGTATTAGGTTTTCCAATTTATCCACAGTGTTTAAAAATTTGGCCTCCTTACTTTTTCCTAACCTAAAATCTTCCCAGAGTTTGCGGATTTCTTTGCGGAAGCCAGTAGAGTATTTCAGCAACTTGTTTAATGATTCTTTCTCCCCCTTGATTAGTTGGCTGGGAGGAATTGTGGGGAGAACCTCATTATACAAAGAAGCCGGGTTTTCTTTAAGGATTTGCAAATAAACATCATGACCTTGCCGAAAAACCAAATCTAGGCTGTGCGCTAAGGAAGAGAGCATTAAATTACGGCTGTTGAAATCGTGTCCAAACGAAAACAACCAGGCTAAAAAGGTGGTGAGATAGATGTGGTCACCGACTGTTTCTGGGTTGGGAATACCAAGAGTTTTCCAGCGCCGGCGCGGTAAAAATTTCAGCCTGGAAGCAAAAACAAAGAATTTGATCAGATCGTCCATTACGCGGGCGATTGTAGCTCAAAAAGGGTTTGGAAGCAAATTTTTAGGTTTAGGAGAAACTACTTAATGTCGAGGACTTTTAGTTTCCTAAAGGAAACGCAAGATTGTCTACCCTATCTTATGTTGAGAATCTTATACGTAGCTTTGATGGTGGAGGAAACAGTGACCACATCCCCGACCTTAGAACCAAGCAGCGCTTTACCGACCGGGGACTCAACCGAGATTTTGCCTTCCATAGGATTAGCCTCGACTGAAGAAACGATCACAAACTCATCTTCCTCGCCGTCAACATGGACCCGGACTCTCGAACCGATATCAACTGTTCCGGAGGATTTTGGCGCGGACTCAATAACTTTGGCGTGAGAAAGGATTTCCTCAAGTTCCATTATTCGACCTTCAGTGAAGCTTTGTTCTTCGCGGGCGGTGTCGTATTCGGAATTTTCGGAGAGGTCACCAAATTCGCGGGCTTTAGCAATTTTTTCCGTTACTTCTTTTCTTTTGACGTTGACTAACTCGTCATACTCGACCTTCAGTTTTTGCAAACCTTCGGCTGTCAAAAGAACTTTGGTGTCTTTTTTGCTCATCGTTTCCTTTAGTGGGCTCGTCTTTTTGGGCAGAAAACATAAAATCCCCTTGTCGGGGACTTCATTGCTCGGGACACGAGACTAATACTCAAACCCGATACCTGTTTATTAACATGAGGATTGTAGCATAGAAAGCGTTTTGTGTCAATGTATCAATGGGTATCAAAAAAAGTCACTTACCCAACAGCTGGTCGGATAAGTTAGTCACAACAGGGTTCTAAAGTGGTGACCTCGGCGGGGTGTAAAAATTTGGTAGCGCGTAGGGGATTCGAACCCCTGATCTCCGGGATGAAAACCCGATATCCTAGGCCTCTAGACGAACGCGCCAAATTTTTAGTTGCTCCGCAGCTCAAACCCGCAGGTCTCCTGGGATGAAAACCCGATATCGCTGGCCACAAGATGCACGAGGCCAGAAACTATGGTATTTTAGCACAAAAATAGGTGTGCGGCAAACCTCAAGATAAATCCTTGACAACTTATTGTATGATAAGATAACCTTTCTTAAGGAGAACTGCTCTCTAATAAAATCTGCAGTTTAATTTTTTAAATGCCCGAAGAACCAAACTCGCCTACCCCACCTTCTGGTCCAACACCACCCTCACCGTTAGGTCCTGATCCTAATCTGCCAACGCCAGAACCAAACCCAATACCCGACCCCCCACCGCTACCACCAAGTCCGGATCCGGTACCAACAACGCCGCTAGCTGACCCAAGTCCAACACCAACTCCGGCAGTTCCTGACCCAATGCCAAATCCTCTACCGCCAACACCAAGCAACCCAACAGTATCGGAACCGCCAGCTGCCGCTATGCCAGCGCCAACAGAAATGGAGAAACCGCCATGGGCTATGAATGACCAACCAGCGGTACCTGAACCTTCAGCCCCAGAACCCACACCAACTGCACCAGTTGCCAGTGGAGTAGTAGGGACCTCAACTCCAAGTATCGAACCGCCAGCGCCGCCAGAAAACACCGGTGAAGTTGGTCCTAGTTGGCTGCGCCCAGAAGACAATACTCCGCCCCCTCCAAGTGTACCTGCAGCTCCAGACCCTTCCTTAGCCAGTGCTCCACTACCTTGGCAAGTACCGGCAGAAAGTTCTACCCCAACTGCCCCAGGTACACCAACTCCCGCAGTTACCCCAAGTGAGGAAACTCAAAGTGAGGAGCACCAAGGTGGTTTTCCGGTAACGATTTTTGTGATTTTAGTGGTAGCGATAATTGTGGCGATCGGTATTTTTCTCTTTGCTAACCGCGCCATCCCCGGTACTTAAGCTCCAAAATTTCGCTTGCGCAGCGCAAAATCCTCCAGTGCTCTCTCAAAATCTTTTTCTCCAAAATCCGGCCATAACAAGTCAGTGAAATATAACTCACTGTAAGAAGCCTGCCACAACAAAAAGTTAGAAAGCCGCTTTTGCCCACCGGTGCGGATAATTAAATCCGGATCAGCTGTGGGAGAAGTGTAAAGAAGATTGGAAAATTTGGTCTCGTCCAAATCTTTTATAGAGGAGGCTTTTTGCGCTGCTTCCACAATTTCAGCTCGAGAACTGTAGTTTAGAGCAACAGCCAGTTGTAAACCTTTACCGCCTTTTGACCTTTCCAAGGCCAGACCAAGCGCCTTCTGAACTAACGTCGGTAGAGCTTTGATGTTACCAAGAAAAACTAGTTTTACACCCTCTTTCACCAGCCGGTCAAGTTTGGTAACCAAACCTTTTTGAATTAAAGAAAAGAGGCCCGCAAGTTCACTTTGTCCGCGTTCCTGCAAGTTTTCGGCAGATAGTGCGTAAACTGTCAAAAATTTAATTTTCTTTTTGGCAGCCAAGGTAACTACTTTTTCCAAAGCTTCAACCCCTGCCGCATGGCCTGCAAGGGCGGGAAGGCCTCGCTGTTTTGCCCAGCGGCGGTTCCCGTCCATAATTATCGCCACATGATCCGGCACTATATTTTCCATAAAGGCCATTATACCGCAACGATATATGAATAACTATTCATATATCCCTAGCTGCCAAGAAAATTCGATTTCTAAGCCTAGAAATGGTAAAATGGTTAAACTTATGGAATTGAAAACCAACGCGCTCTATTACGGCGACAACTTAAAAATCCTCAGAGAGCATTTCCCTGACGAGAGTGTTGATCTAATCTATTTAGATCCGCCATTTAACAGTAAACGCGATTATAACGTTATCTTTAAAGAAGAGGAAAATAAAGAGTCGGAAGCACAAATAGAAGCCTTTACTGATACGTGGAAGTGGGGTCCAGAGGCTGAAAGAACCTATCATGACATAATGACCAACGCCCCAACCCAGAACATAGCAGACATGATAGATAGTTTAATAAAGTTTTTGGGGCATAACGATTTAACCGCTTATCTAGTGATGATGACGCCGAGGTTGATTGAACTTCGTAGGGTTTTGAAAAATACAGGATCTCTTTATTTACACTGTGACCCAACCGCAAGTCACTACCTAAAGACTATAATGGATGTAATTTTCGGCAAAGAAAACTTTCAAAACGAAGTCATTTGGAGGTACAGACGATGGCCTACCAAAGCACAGAGGTTTCAGAGGATGCATGATGTAATACTTTTTTACTCTAAATCCCAAGCAAGAGAAAGAGATTTCAATACTCTTTACGAAAACTTAGCTAAGTCAACCCTTGAACAATGGGGAACAAAGAAACAGCGTGCTGTGTTTGAAGAAGGCAAAAGGGTTGTTAGTAGTTCCACCGAAGAAGAAAGTCCCGGAGCACCAATGTCAGATGTCTGGGAAGTGTCAATTATAGCCCCAATTTCAAAAGAGAGGTTGGGTTACCCAACACAAAAACCTGTAGCTTTACTGGAGATAATAATCAAAGCATCGTCAAACGAGGGTGACGTCGTTTTAGATCCTTTTTGTGGTTGCGGAACCGCTTTAGTTGCAGCTCAGAAATTAAAAAGGAAGTGGGTCGGAATAGATATAACACATTTGGCGGTTGGTTTAATGAGAAAGAGACTAAAGGACTCATTTCCTGGGTTGAAGATAGAAGTTATTGGTGAACCTAAGGATCTTAGTGGTGCTGTCGATTTAGCAAAACACGATCGGTTCCAGTTCGAATGGTGGGCTGTTGATCTAGCGGGCGGGCGGCCAGTTCAAGATAAAAGAAAAGGCTCCGACAAGGGTATTGATGGGGTAATTCCGTTTCTGGATGGCAAAGAAGATGCAAAGAAAGTTTTGCTCCAAGTGAAAAGTGGGCACACTGATGTTTCACAAATTAGAGATTTAAATGGTGTGATCGAAAGGGAAAAAGCCGCTATTGGTGTTTTTATAACTCTTGAAGAGCCTACAAACCCTATGAAAAAGGAGGCCACAGTTGCTGGGTTTTATCACTCCGAAACTTGGAATAAGGATTATCCAAGAACCCAAATATTGACAGTTGAAGACTTACTGAGCGGCAAAGAAGTAGACATGCCTCCGCATAAAGAACCGTACAAAGAGACAGACGCTGTTGAAGAAACCTCCGAAACCCTAGAGCTTTTCTAACCCCAAATATTTAAAACAAGCTTAAAACCTCCGATAAAAGAAACTCATCTAGAGTTTAATAATTAAACTGCAGACAGTAAATTTAAAACTACTGTATTAAACACTTGACAACTTATAATAGATCATGTACAGTGACTACAACACTATGTCTGACTATAAATTCAAACGTTTCACGAAAATCGGGTCTAAATTAGGCAATTATTCGATTAGCCTTACTGGCTCACACTCATTCGGGTTCAGCAGCGGGTTCTACAATCGAGAAGGTATAAGTAGATATAATAAGGTCGTACTTTTCTACGATAAAAGTAGGAAAGCTGTGGGTTTCCAGTTCACAAACGATAAGGATGCTGAAGGCGCCTTCACAATAATTCACGGAAATAAAAGAACAACAGGTTCTGTTACAGTTAGATCATTTTTGATATCTAATGAGATAAATAAAGAGGAATATGTTGGTAGAAAAACTCCTACCAAAGTTAAAGATGGTGAGTTTGGAGAGATTTTTGTTATAGATCTACTTGAAAACAATAAGTGACTTCTGTATAATTAGAGACAATAAAAGTGCCGCTCCCCCGTTCAAAGGAAAACAGCACTTTTGTGAAGGTTTTGGCCTTCATTGTAAATTTAACCAAAAAATTACAGAAATTGTCAAGTGTAAGGAGGTTAGGTGAACATTACCGGTTACAATTTTGAAGGACCGTTCGATCCACTCCGAGGTTTCACGAATCAAATATCTGCTGTATATGTAATTGTTGATAACCAACCAAAGTTGTTAGACGTGGGTCAAACAGATGATTTAAATAATAGGTTCCCAAACCACCCATGGCAAGCTTGTTGGGAAAGAAACAAAGCCGGAAATTTAGGATTGTATATTTTACAAATCGCGGACGAACAAACTCGTCTAAAGATCGAATTAATGATCAGAACTCAGTACAACCCAACTTGCGGAGAAAGGTAATTAAAATCATGGGATATTATGACGTAATGCAAGTTTGTTTAAATGGTCATCAAATTACAGACCATTATAATGAATTGCAACAGCATAGAAAGGATTTTTGTGGTAATTGTGGAGCAAAAACCATCCACACGTGCCCTAAATGCAACGAGCCTATAAGAGGTGACTACGTGATACCAAATGTAATAGGAGGGGGTCCAACTTCTATTCCGTCACATTGCCATAAGTGCGGGGCAAAATATCCTTGGGCTACCAAGATTAATAAAACCATAAAATTCCCTAGAGTGCATATCCCTAACTGGGTAACTAGAAATTTAGAAAAGATTGTTATTACTGTAATAATTACAGTTCTATTAGCTTGGCTTGGACTAAGATGAGCAGTAATTGGCCGGTAAAAAATTTAGGAGACACAGTAAAATTTCCTTGACAGCTTTTCCAACCAACCTATAACTTTAGTTACAATTTTCTCTCTAAAACTTTCTCCCCATCTTTAAACTTAACCATCTTCTCGCTCGAAGAGCGTACTAACGAACTTTTTACTAAATCACTACTTAACTTTTGGAATAACTTGCTACATACAGTGTTAACTTTGGGAGCAGTTACTGATCCAGAAGAAATAACTATTACGCCTGGATGGTTGGCCAAATTAGCTTCGCTGTAGTAAAGAAAATCTCGGTCAGTAGTTAAGAGGACTCTATTTAGCTCCTTACTTTTTAGTAAGTGCTTTGGATCCGATTTTCTAACAAATTTAATATCGTAAGCGTGAATTACGGAATATCCTAGTGATTTCAAAAAAGTTACTGATGTGATTGGGAAACACTCGTCAGCGTAGAATTGAAGCTTTGCCTGTCTAGACGGCATATTGCGAAGTGAAATCTCGCTTTTTTATCTCTTCAAGAGCTTTTTCAACATCACTTCTTTTTACCCAAGGGTAGGCAGAGACAAAATCGGTAACAGAATAACCCTCTTTTACATAGTCTAGTAGGTAGGTAATGGGGATTTTGCTTCCTGGTACTAAATCTTTTTTGGGGAGGGACTTTACTTTAGCCATATAGGTTGTTTTCATAATAAGTTATTATAACTACTTAGTCAACGTACAACCAAACTTTCCTGACAATTTTGTAGCTCCTTCTTTTAAACGGTTGACTAAATTCTTCCTTATCCCTAGAATAGTTTAGAACAATGCCCACTGCCAAAGAAAAAGACCAAGAACCTCAAGAATCTACACTACTCGAAATTTCCGCACTTTCTGAAAAACTTGAGAAAGCGCACTTACCAGACGATCTCAAAGAAACTGCTAAAGAAACTTTGGTGCGGCTCAATCGCGCCATGACCCATGGCGTGTATCAGCAAGATTACGAGCAAGCTGCCAAATATATTGATTGGATCCTAAAAATACCCTGGGCTGCCCGTTCGACCGATAATCTTGACTTAAAAGCTGCCAAAACAATTCTTGATAAGAGCCATTGGGGCTTAGAGTCAGTAAAAAACCGAATTTTGGAATATTTATCGGTTCTTAAACTCCACCAGGAAAAAGACTCTGATAAGGTTTTCAAAACTACCCGGGCTAGCATCCTCTGTTTTGTGGGCTTACCCGGCAGCGGCAAAACTTCGTTTGCCGCTTCAATTGCGGAGTCTTTGGGCAGGAAGTTTGGCCGAATTGCCATGGGTGGTATGAGTAACCCCATGTTACTGCGCGGCCAGCCCCGCACTCTACCGCAGGCTGAACCAGGCACCGTTGTACGTTCCTTGGTTCGTGCTGGCACCAAAAATCCGGTAATTCTGCTTGATGAAATTGATTCAATTGCAGAGGGTGCTGAAAGCGACATTATGGGAGTGCTGCTTGAGTTACTTGACCCGGAACAAAATTTTGCCTTCACTGACTACTACATTAACTATCCAGTTGATTTATCCGAAGTGCTTTTTATTGCCTCAGCTAACCGCATGGGCAATATTACCTCAGCAGTAATGGACCGTCTCGAAATTATTATTATGCCCCGCTACACTGACGAAGATAAAATGAAAATTGCCCGCGATTATCTTTACCCTCGAGAGTTGGTAGCTACTGGCGTTGATAGCGCCAAGGTTAAATTTAGTGAAGAGGTTTGGCCCTTAATGATTAAGCCTTTTGGTTACGAAATTGATATCCGCAACATTCAACGAACGATTAATGGGGTGCTAAGGAAAGTCGCCCGCAAAATTGTCGAGGAAAACGCCCAACTTGTGGAAATTACTCCCGAAAACTACCGCGACTTCCTTCCCCAATGGTAAATTAAACTGTCTTCCAATCTCGGCCAACAAAAGGAAGGCGAAAAAGTTTTTCTTCGAAAATTTAAGAGGAGTGCAGAACCGCTTTTATTACAGCTTTAGTCTCTTGGGGATCTTTTACTTGAACGTAATTCACTGGAGTTTTGGTGATGGCATAATCGTTCCCACCTTCGAAAATGGCATCACCAACAAAAAGCATGTTTTCTATTTTTATACCTAGATGTTCCTCGATTTGGTGAAGTCCGTAGGCTTTGTCGATACCGGGTTTGGTGATGTCGATTGACGTGTAACCAGCTGCGTGGATTTCTAGATTGGACAATTCTTCCTGGAGCATTTTGGCAATTTTAAGCTTGAGTGGAGTGTTTTCTTCCCTCCATTTATTTTTAAGTTCGACGCCTTTGTCACCTAAAATTTTGACAACGTCCTGACCTAGTGCCGACCAGGTAATTTGGCTACCACGATTTTCTATAATTTCACCGTAAGTTTTTTCCGGCTTGTAATCGACTTCTTTTAATACTTTGTCGAAAGCAGCCATAATTTTGTCGACTTCTTCTTTGGAAAGATTGTGGGCGTAAATTTGTTCCCATTCGCCATTTTCGTGTTTGTAAAAAGTGGTGGCTGTGGTGGGGAATAAGAAGAGATTTTTTAAAAGTTCATTTGATACTCTTAAATTATCTAATAATTGTTCTTGGAAAAGTTCCAGTTTGCCGCCGCCAATAACTGCTACTTTTTTAACTTTTAAAAGATCTACAAGAAGACTTGACATTTCTTGGTCTATAGTTGACTTGGTCGGAGCAAGTGTACCGTCGAGGTCAAAGACGATTAGTCGCTTATTTCTTACTTGTGAGAAATCTGTAATTTGCATACAATTCTTAAAATTGGCAGTTAAAAACCTATTTAAAACCCAGAAAGAAGAATACGAACATGTATTGGTTTAACTTTGCCATTAAACTTTAACCTCTTTCAATATTTCCATTAGCTGGCTGTGGATCTTTCCGTTAGTAGCCAGTGAGGTTGGCCCAAGCGTGTCTTCATTACCGTAAAAATCAGAGTATTTTCCTCCTGCTTGTTTAACAATTATTGTCCAAGCGGAAACATCGTGAGGTAAAGCAGCCGGGTCAATCATTCCGTCGATTTTGCCTTTTACCAATAGACTAAAACTGTAAGCGTAGGGGAAACCTTTAACGCTTTGAGCTCGGTTTTTTAGGTTGATAAGGGCTTGCATATAACCCTGGTTTTCTAAGACCCGATATCCACCAAAATTGATGTAAGCCTTACTTAAATCGTCAGTTTTGGACACGCCAACCCTCGCGGCATTTATAGTTGTTTGCTCTTGAGTGGAAGCAAAAATTAGCTCTTTTAAAGCCGGTAAGTTTACTACACCCAAAATTATTTGATCACCGTGTTTTAAACCCAAGATTGTACCAAAAGTTTCAATACCGTGGATAAACTCTTTGGTTCCGTCAATCGGGTCTATGTACCAAACAAATTCAGCATTTGGATTATCAGTGCCAAATTCCTCGCCGCTAAAACCGTGGTTGGGAAATCTTTTTTTAATTGTAGAAACAATTATTTCTTCGGCCTCTTTATCAGCCTTGGTCACTGGTGAAAAGTCCGCTTTTTGCTCAGCGACAAGTTCTTGGTTGAAATGAAAAAGAATTCGCTCCTCAGCAGCTTTGACAGCTTCCAGGGCTACTTTTTTGAATTCGTCCATTGGGAAAATTATATCGCACTAAAGGTAGATTTGAAAATCTTAAGTTTTATTATATGCGTGCGATATTTTGGGGACAAAATACCAATTTAGCGGCGTTCAACGGAGATCGTGCAATCGGTAACCAGTGCGGCGATCGCACCAATTGCGGCCAAGGGCGGGGCAAGAAGAGCACCGACAACACCCACCGTCAGAGGAAAGGAGGCAATTACTTTACCTTGTTTATCGGAGATAGTTATCGAACGAATGTTGCCTTCTTTGATCAATTCTTTTACTTTTTTGACCACGTCTTCACCGCGAACTTCAAATTTTTCTTCTTTTTTAGCCATTTTTGAGTCCTCGAGAAAATATCGATCGTAATATTAATGCTTAGTTTCTCAGAAACAACTTATTGATCGTTATTTTTATCCCTTCAAAACTGCCAATTTTCTACTTTTCACCAAAGCCTTAACCAACTCATAACCACCAAAGAAAACTGTGGTGTAGAATAGATCGCCCATCAGAGTGTTTCTAAAGAAAGGGATGGCAGCAACAAAACAGGCTACCAAACCCTCGGCAGTTTTTGGGTAAAGAGTTCCAAACGCCCAAACACCGAAATTAGTGGTGACAAAGAACAAGACGGACGATCCCAGCGCTGCCAAAACTACGTTTTGGAATGAACGGTGGTTTTTCAGCCACATTCCAATTAACCCAATCAGCGCAAAGCTGCCATAAACAGTCAATCTCGAAGTTAAGCTGTCAAATCCGATGAAAAGGTCGGAGAGAAACATCGCCACAAGTGGCAAGGCAATTGCCCACTTTCGACCAAGGTAGGCTCCACCAAACAAAGCCATGGCACCAATCGGTGCAAAGTTCGGCGCGTGTGGTACTACCCGCAAAGTCGCTGCGATCAGAACAAAAATTAGTGGATTAGAGAGTTTTTCCAAAATCTTTTGCATAAGTTGTTTTAAGTATAATTAGGGCAGGATTAGTTTCAAAACTAACTAATTATACATTTTAGCTTAATACGTCGCAATTTCCCAAGCGATAGTATCACCGTCTTGTACAACGTAACTACCAGCACCGACCTGAGCATCGCTGCCGTTGATTACCAACTTCCAATACTCTTTCTTGTCGTTTGAAGCTTCGCGACCGTTGATGGCGGTGATGTAGGCATTAGTGCCCTCACCAGTCATTTCAACCTCACTGGTAGCCATCTGAGTAACTTCCAGAGCAGTTTTACCTTCAACGTTCTCAACTGTGTAAGTTTTAGCACCAGTACCGTCGTCAACAGTAATTGTGGCTTGAGTTTTCTTTTCTTGAGAGGTCTGGGTATTTTGCTCTGGAGTGTTTTTGTTCTGGTCGACAACATACCAACCTCCACCAACCAAGATAACAAGAGCCGCAACAACCAACAGTAAATTCTTTCTAACAAAATCCATCATATTTTTCCTTAAGATTAATTAATAATTGGCAGAAAATAAAAACCAACCCGCAAAGTTGGTTGGTTAAGAAACACTCATCAACACCTCCCTTGCTCGAAGGAACACAAAGGTTGGGTTCTGGGTATAACAGTACCGGCAGTCCGGCCGAATTCCACGGCCTTTCACCAATTAATCCTTTGCTCTAAATTTTTAAAGTATACTCACTCTAAAGGTTTGTTAAAGTCTTGTCAACTAGCACTCGGAGTGGCCGCAGTTCATGCACTTACTGCAACCTTCTTCGTGAACAAAGGAAGCCACTCCACATTTGGGGCAAAGGTCAAAGCGCTTGGGCTGCAAGCCCATTGGCTTTTCACTTTCAACACCTGAAGCCTGCAAAATTTGCCCTCCTGAAAGCTCGCTTATCAGGGCAGGGGCTTCACCTACTTCGACCGACTCTTTAGCTTGAACAATTGCCTGACCGTCCCTTGTGTGCCCGTTATTTTGACCGTTGGTGTTGCCATTAGTATGCCCGTTAGTTGCAGGCAAACCGTTACCGTTAGTAGCTGCTACCTTTCCTTCTTCGACAGAGGGGTAGGTGCTGCCCTTTCCAGTATATTCTGCCAAGACCTTGGAAAGGGCATCGGCTAGTGAGTGGATGCGGTCAATACCAAAACCACGGGAACTGCTGCCACCAATTCCGGAGAGTTGGTTAACCACTTGTTGCACTACTTCGGCGGGCGAGTAATTCGAAGGGATACGTAGCGCCAAAGAAATTAACCGACCGATTGCTTCCGCATCCGCAGTGATATCGCTGCCGGCCTTGCCAACGTTGATGAAAACTTCAAAAGGATTACCAGCCTCATCTTCATTAATAGTCACAAAGGCGTGTCCCACTGGAGTTGCAATCCTCCGCGTCACTCCGTGAAGATAATCGGGTCTCTTTCGCAAGTAGACCGGTTGGAGGGTAGCCGCTGCAGAGTGCTCACTACTAGTTTTCTCTCCGGCTTCGTGAGAAAGCACTCCTTCGCGGGAACCGTCCCTCATGTAGGTAACGCCCTTGCACCCCAGTTCATAAGCCTGCATGTAAAGCTGTCGAACTTCCTCAACCGTGTGGGCATTGGGTGCGTTAACAGTCTTAGAAATAGAAGAATCAGTGTAATCCTGTACCAGGGCCTGTACTTTTACATGATCTTCAGGAGTCAAATCGTTAGCACTAACAAAATAGTCCGGAGCAACCTCTACCTCTGGATTGGCTTTTTTCCAAGCTTCATAAAGGGGGTGATAAAGAACGTGTTCACCAGTGCGATCCCGACGTACCATGGCAAAATCATAAACCGGCTCAATGCCGCTAGAGACACCGGAAAGTAAACTGGTGGTTCCGGTGGGAGCTTGGGTAAGAAGAACTGCGTTGCGGATGCCGTTTTTGGCGATCAGATCACGAATTTCTTTAGGAAGTTTTTTGATGAACCAACCTTGTAAGTATTTTGCTTTTTTGTAATTGGGGAAAGATCCTTTTTCAACTGAAAGGGCAGCGCTTTCACTGTAGGCAGCATCACGAATGGTCTTGTAGATTTTTTCAATTACGCCTTGAGCCTCATCTGCACCGTAACGCAACTTCATTTTAATTAAAGCATCGCCCAAACCCATGGTTCCTAAACCAGTGCGTCGGATGCCCATCTGTTGAGCCTTATTTTCCGGGAAGTAGTAACCGGTTGCATCAATAACATTGTCCATCATCCGGATAGCAATCCGCACCTTGTCTTCCAAATCCTGGTAGTCAAACTCGCTGTTTTCGTTAACGAAAGCTGACAAATTCATCGCCCCTAAATTACATACCGCCCAAGCCCCAAGAGGCTGTTCGCCGCAGGGGTTAGTGGCAATGAGTTTTTCAAAATACCAAGTGTTGCTACGAGAGTTACTCCGACCAATAAAGTGCAAACCCGGTTCGGCCGAAGCCCAAGCCGCCTGACAAATCTTTTCCCAAACTTCGGCTGCTTTAACAGTTTTGTAGAGAACGACTTTTTTGCCTAGAGCTTTCCATTTTTCAATATCGCCGTCCCAAACCCGGTCGTAATCCGGATCGGTGAGATCAGGGAAGTAAAGGTCCCAATCGGCGTTCTTTTTCACTGCTTCCATAAACTCATCCGAAGCGCAAACTGAAAGGTTAGCTCCATTAATTCGGGAAAGGTCTTTTTTAACTTCGATAAACTCTTCAATATCCGGGTGCCAGTCATCAATCATCAGCATCAAGGCACCACGTCGAGATCCACCTTGTTGAATAACATCAGTCGTAGCGGTTGAATAAAGCTCTGCCCAATTGACCGGCCCGGAGGAAGTGCCGTTAACTTTCTTGACCCGAGCTCCTCGTGGACGAAGAGAAGAAAGGTTGATGCCAACTCCACCGGAGCGGCTCATAATATCGATCATTAATTTCAAGTTATCAACAATGCCGTTGCGGGAATCGTGGGGTGAGGGAATAACAAAACAATTGTAAAAAGTTACCTCATAGGGAGTACCGGCCCCGGAAAGGACCCGACCGCCGGGTACATATTTAAAATCTTTGAGAGCTGAATAAAATTTTTGGGTCCAGTCCTTTTGATCTTGGGCAGTTTTTTCAACCTGCGCTAAACCGGCTGCCACCCGACGCCACATTTGTTCGGGATGTTCTTCCACCGCTTTACCTTCGCCATCTTTTAAGGAGTAGCGGTCCATAAAAACTTTTTGCCTGATCCCATCTAGCTGAGTTTTAGCCTCGTCGGCAATTACGCTTTCCAACTTTTTCTGCAGCTTTTCCGAAAACTTAAACCCCTGCGGGGACTGCTTCCTTACGGAAGAAAACTCCTTTCCGTGGGATTTAGGTTTGGCTTTAGTCGACATGTGGCAGGTCCTCCTTTTAATTGCTCAACTAGCTTTATCTTTTAATAAACTTTTGACTTCTTTTTGGAAACTTTCCAAGTCGTCAAACGAACGGTAGACACTCGCAAAACGGATGTAGGCAACTTCATCCAAACTTTTAAGTTTCTTCATGACAATCTCGCCCATATCTTGAGAAGGGATTTCAATACTGTCTCGCCCCCGCAGTTCTCTCTCAATTTCGTCAACTGCTTTTTCAATCTGATCCATAGACACTGGTCTCTTTTCAGTTGCTTTTAAAATCCCAGTCATCAATTTTTTGCGGTCAAATTGCTCTCTACGACCATCTTTTTTCAGGACAACTAAATCTACCATGTCAACCCGCTCGTAAGTGGTAAAGCGTTTTTCACACTTTAAACACTCTCTCCGGCGGCGGATCGAACCAAGATCCTCGCTGTCACGCGAGTCAAGTACAGAAGTGTCATAGTAGCTACAATAAGGGCATTTCATTTTGGTCGATATAATCCCGTTTTCAAGGCCGCAAAAAACTACGCCTTAAACTTCAAAGCTTTCTGTCCTTAAGCTGTTTTTTAGAAAATTAATAAAGAACTTTTCCTTTTACCTTGTACTTGTGGTTTGATGGGCTTTGGGGTCTCGTTTAACCTAAAATGCTGGCGAGACGTTTCACATGTGGAAACTGCAAAGCACAAGATATTGGGTACTAAATAAATGCTAGCATCAAGATATGGGGTTGTCAACACCCTAGTTTACACTGCTCAGTTGTGATAGTAGTGCTATCACTTCTAGGCTTGGTTGGCTGCTTTCTGCTCTTCCAGGAACTCTTCCACTTCAAGGGCTGCCATGCAGCCGGCTCCGGCCGCGGTTACTGCCTGCTGATACTTCCAGTCGTGCACATCACCAGCAGCAAACACCCCTTTCACACTAGTGGTACTCCCTCCTTTTAACATTATATAACCTTTTTCGGAGAGTTCTAGATGTCCTTTAAGAAAGTCCGTGTTGGGTCTGTGTCCAATCGCCACAAATAAACCTTGTACATCAAGGGTTTTTTCTTTTCCAGTCTGGTTATTTTTGATTTTGACACCGTTAACTGTGTCTTTACCCAAAACCTCTTGGACCTCGCTTTTCCAGACAAATTCAATCTGCGGATTTTGAAAGGCTCTTTCCTGCAAAGCTTTAAAGGCCCGCAAGCTATCACGGCGGTGGACAACATAAACCTTAGGTGCAAACCTGGTTAAAAAGAGTGCTTCTCTAAGCGCTGTGTCACCACCACCAACAACCACTAAGTTCTTACCCTTGAAAAAAGCGCCGTCACAAACTGCGCAAGCCGAAACCCCCCGACCTCTTAAACGCTGTTCAGAAGGCAGTCCCAGCCACATTGCCGAAGCACCAGTAGCAATAATTAGGCTTTGGCCCAAAAACTGGCGGTCGCCTACTTTAACTTTAAAGGGTCTTTCTTTAAGATCGACTTCTTTTACTTGCCCATCGGCAAATTTAGCCCCCAGCCTTTCGGCTTGCTCTCGAAACAGCTTCATTAAGTCTGGTCCCAAAATTCCTTCCGGAAAGCCGGGATAATCTTCGACCTCAGTAGTCCAAATCAACTGCCCGCCTGGCTCAGCCCCGGCAATAACCAAAGTCTTTAAATTGGAACGGGCAGCATAAATAGCTGCGGTCAGGCCGGCTGGGCCCGACCCAGCAATAATTGTGTCAAAAATATCGTCAGTATCGTTCATTTTGGCTATTACAAAATATATGAATAACTATTCATATATTTACTATTCTAGGAAATGAAGTGGTTTTAAGGTTTCCAACCACGCCCAGGCTGACTTCGAAGCTCTTCGGTTTCATCCGGACGTTTAAAATCATCTTCCAAACGGTAGGTAGTACCCTTTTCCGGAGTAGAGACTTCAATTATTTCGGAATCTTCCTGAGCTTCAAAGCGGTGCCGTTGGAAGGGTACAATCGTGTAACCTTTGCCAATCTCCATCTCCACTGGAGTATACTCGCCCTCCAAGTTGTCCAACCACAAGGTAACTTTACCTTTGATTAAAAACTCGGATTCTGTTTTCTGATCGTGGTACTGGAGAGAGAGTCTCTTGCCCTGCTTAATATGCAGCAGTTTGCCGACATATTCGGGAGTTTTAGCCCAGTGAATTTCCCAACCCCAGGGCTTATCCACCTGCTCGGCTTTTCCATCGATTGTAAAGTTACTGGCATCAAACTGATTTTTTTCCATTAATCTGGGTCAACCCACTTAGGATCTGGCAAGTTTTTATAATTGGGGTTAGGAATAATTTTCACTTCCCCGCCTTCGGTAACTATGTAATAAGCCATACCCTGTTTTTCTTTCACCGGTAGGTAGTCGTTTTGGGAATGAGACGCATCGCTCCTGGCGTCATCTGAAGTAATCAGATAGGTTTTACCGGTGTTGGCAAAGGCGTGACCCCAAGCACCCTGCGGAACCTTAACGGTATCACCTTGCTTAACTTTCACCAAGCGGACCTCATACACTTCACCACTTTCGCTGCGATGCTGCAAAATTCCAATTCCTTCACCAAATAAAACTTGGTAGGTCTCCGGCTCGTTGTGAAGGTGATAGTGTCCGTAAGTCTTATTAAACTCCTGCCCGTAAAAACCCGGCTCCCAAATTGTGATGTTGGGAATACCGCGCATCATGTAGTAAGCATTGTCCGGCCCTTGCGCAGATGGGTCTCTGAGAACTTCCTTTAGTTTTTCTTTGGTGCGGATTTCTAAAGCCATTTTTTTACCTTCCCGGCACCGCAGTTCCACAACCCGCAAGGGGCTCCGGAGCTTCTTTGGAGCTTTTGTAAAGACGGATAAAATCGCGAATTTTCTTTTCGTCAAACTGGTCAAGTTTCAGAATGTGCCGCCAAGCAACAAGCGCGATTTTGGAGTCATTTTTGGAACGAGGAGAAAGAACGGTTTTTGAGTAATCCTCAACAATCACCTTTAACTTACCAGCAAGATCAGTGTCGTTCTTATCTTGATAAGTTACCCAGACTGCGCCATGTTCCAAGTTGTGGATCACACCTTCATCCACCACCTCATCTTCGTAAACCTTACACTCAATCGGCCCGGCTCCAGATGCGTTGTAATGTGGTCCAGAAGTGGGTGGGTTGGTGCTGTAGGGAACGTGCTGGGCTCCAACTTCAATGTGTAACGCGGTGTTAGGGGCCGGCATTTCATCGACTAGCTCTCCTACCGGAGGGATTTTGTCGGTTGCGTTCAAGTTAGATAAGTAAAAAAGTCCAGCCCCAGCAAGGACTACCCCGGTCACAATCAGACCACCAACAAGCAAACGGGTTTTGCGGTCTTTTCCCGACTGGCCAGCGCGCAGATTTTTTAAATACTCCTTACGCTCTTTTTTATTAAGCTCAGCAACCTCGTTGTTTTCCATGTTTAGACTTACCTTGGGCAGGGATCAGGAAAGATGAAAAAGTTCTTTTAAACGTGTTTTGTCGAAACCCAGAATATTTTCCTTAGAACCGTCGTCTTTAGTAACAACTGTAAAAGGTACACCCAACTGGTGCGAAGTATTAATTAGTTCTTGGGCCGCCGCTTGGTCTTCGTCAACATAAATATTTTCGTATTTTATACCTGCCGCATCAAGATATTCTTTTTCCATCCGACAAAAAGGGCACGTGGTTGTGGTATAGATTTTTACGTTCATTTTTAGAATTTTTCTGCCTTAAAGTTGAGCAAAGCTTTGATTTTTTGGTCCATTACTTCTAAAGTTGCTAACCCTGCCTGAGGACCTACTTTGCCAACTACCAAAGCTCCGTTAATACTACCCCAAACCATAGCCTCCGGTAAAGGTTTTTCGTAAAAAAGGGCTGCACAAAGTGCGGTTGCGTAAGCATCGCCTGCTCCAGTGGCTTCAATTCTGTCGCCTGGATATTCCGGTAGTTTCCAGTAATCGTTTCCGTCAAAACTGTAAGAACCCTCACGTCCATCAGTAATCACGACTATCTTCAAACCAAGCTCGTCACGAGTTTTCTTCAATAAGTCTTTAATTTCCACTTTGCCGCTACCTTCTATCCCCAAAATTCTTTCTGCCTCTTCTGTGTTAACAAAAAAGACTTCTGTCGCCTCTAAAATGTCTTTGAAATTTTTCACACCAGCCTTAATTTGATAAGTCCCAGGGTTGTAACCCATTTTAGCCCTGTTTTCTTTAACGTAGGCGGCTAAATCCTGAGAAAAGGTACCGTTAACAAAACTTGGGGCAGCACTGGTGTAGTAAACCCATTTTGCCTGTTCCATCTCCGGCAGATCGTACTTCCACTCTTGGTGATAGACCAAAATCGTGCGCTCCCCTTGAAAATTAATTACGGCTGAGTAGTTGGACTCCATACCCTCGTTAACTTTGATATAGTTAGGAGAAACTTTTTCTTCGACTAACTTCTTTTTGATCTTGAAACCCGGCTCATCTGACCCAACGTTAACGTAGATAGCCGTTTTCAATCCCAAACGGGCCGATCCGACCGCGTTGTTGGCCGCGTTCCCAGCTACTAAATGCTGAACACTCTCCACGGCAATTTTGTCTCCGTAATTTATACAGAGCTGGCAGTTTTCTTTATTAATGTTGCAGGAAATATGCGCATCGTTAATTTTTAAAAAAGTATCAATGGTCGCATCACCCACGCTAATCATGTCGTACATTACACCTTGCCTCCAGAACCGCACATTCCAATCCACCTTAAAGCTTCTTTTTTGACTGCTTCGACAACTTCCGGAAAAACCTTGTACATAGCGATTTCTTTATGTTCAGCTAACGCTTTTTCTAAAGACTGACGATAGGCGAGCCTTAGCTCCGTATTAACGTTAACTTTGACAACACCCGTGGCAACCGCTGCTTTCACTTGATCGTCCGGAGTTCCGGAAGACCCGTGCATCGAAAGAAAGGTGTTGGGAATGGCCTCTTGGATTTTTTTCAAGAGTTCGATATCAAGGTGTGGAGTATAACCGGGGTAAATGCCGTGGACGTTACCAAAGAAAGAAGCGTAAATATCCACGCCGGTTTCGCTAACAAATTTAGCGGCGGTCTCCGGTTTACTCTTACCAGCGTCAATTGCACTTTGGTCGACCTGAGTAGTATGGACTTCGGAACCTTCACCAACAATTTTATCCATCTCTCCTTCGACAATTTGACCATGCTCGCGAGCAGCCGCAACCACTTTTTTGGCAATAGCCACGTTTTCTTCGTAGGGAAGTTTGGAGCCATCAAAATGAATTAGGTCGTAACCTGCTTCAAACCCTGGTTTTAAATCTTCCTCAGTGTAGGCGTGGTCTAGATTAACCAAAACTGGCACACCGTATTCTTCGGAAAAGTTACGGCACATGCACAGTACATTCTTGGCTTCCATCCACTTGGTTTCGTTAGTGGAAGTTTCAATAATCACCGGCGATTTTGCCTCGCTAGCGGCCGCAACAATTCCCTTAAGAGTCTCAAAAGTCCCCGCGTTTAAGGCAGGTATGGCAAAACCCTCGTTTTTAGCTCTAGCTAACCACTCTTTTGGTGTCATTTGTAACTTTCTTACGGTTCCCAATAAGTAACCAAACTAGTGCTACCAAATAGGTTACTAGGTATAGGTAAAAATAAGTAAGCCTTGGTTCCCCATTACTAGAAGATAAACCTGCCCCTAGCAGGTAAACGAAATACCACATACCAAGAATGAATAAACCTAATATAAACATAACTGTTCTCAAAACAGAACCTACTGAAGATAAAGATAGCGAAAGTAATGGTATAAAGGCAATTATGTCAAAGAAAAGAACTCCAAAAGTCATATCAAAGCTACTTTGGTAGTACAAAAGGGCCAGTAACGATACTATTCCTAATATTCTTGGAACCCAAAAAACAATTTTAGAAGTCATTTTCTTAAAAGTTTAACAAGCACTATTAGAGTTAAAACTAGAACAGGCGCTAAAAGTAAACTGAGAATTACTCCCAACCCACAGGCAAAGTCTCCTGAACCCTCGCATCCCGAAAAACTTGTAATACCAAACTCGTAAATAAACCAAGCAAGATCAAGCGAGGTCAACGCCAGAAATAGTATAAGTAGTATTTTATTAAACGGTTTCAGCAATAACGCACTAGCAATAAGCAGGACAAAAACCTCACCCGCAATTAGCAAAAGGTCACCTGATGAGTAGGTTATTGTTACCACCACTAAGATTAAATAAAGTACTGCAAGAGTTTTTTGTAACATTAGTTGTTCTTTCTTTTTAAAACGGTGTTAACCGCGGCGATTATCGCGTCAGGACTCATGCCGTATTTTTCATAAAGTTCATTTGGTTTGCCGCTTTCACCAAAAGTATCCTGCATACCGATAAATTCTATAGGCACTGGGTAGTTCTTAGCTAAAGCTTCGGCCACTGCACTACCCATTCCACCCATCACTTGGTGCTCTTCAACGGTGACTATAGCGCCGGTTTCTTTGGCTGCTTTTGCCAAAGTGAGAGTATCGATTGGTTTAATTGTATGATTATTGATTACTCGAGGGTTAACTCCTTTTTTCTCCAAATGCTCGGCCGCAAGGAGCGCTTGGTAAACAAGCGGTCCACAAGCAACAATTGTCACATCATCTCCATCTTTAAAAACTTCGGCTTTGCCGACCTCGAAAGGCGCCTCTTCTGTGGTAATAATCGGCGTTTTCTCCCGACCAAAGCGAAAATAAAAAGGGCCTTTATGAGCTGCTGCGGCAAGAGTAGTTTTACGTGCTTCTTGGGCATCGCAGGGAACTTCCACCACCAGATTGGGCAAAACTCGCGTCATAGCAATATCTTCCAAGGCTTGGTGGGTAGCACCATCTGGACCCACGGAAATACCAGAGTGGGCACCGGCAACTTTAACATTCGCTTCGGTATAACAGACACTCACCCGAAATTGATCCCAACTTCGCCCCGGAGAAAAGACCGCGTAGGAACTGACAAAGGGAATTTTTCCACTTAGGGCAAGTCCGGCGGCAATTCCCATCATATTTTGTTCGGCCACTCCGCATTCAATAAATCGGTCAGGAAACTTTTTCCCAAACTCTTCGACTCGAGTTGACTCGGCCAAATCGGCAGTTAAGACCAAGACGTTTTTATTGGACTCCCCAAGTTCGAGCAATGCCTTGCCATAACCATCCCTGGTTCCAGCTTGTTCAACCTCTTTGTCAAAAAGTCTAGGGTTTAAAAAGCTCATATCTACTCATTTTAGCGAGAAACGAAACGCATAGCGGTTCATTTTTTAGCTTGCGTCATTAAGAAGCGCCGCGTCACAAGAATTAAACCGACCAGCAAAACTACCAACTCCGCGAATAACCAGCGTTTATCAACAGCAGTAAAGCCTCTGCCCGCACCATAAAGAATGGTGAAAAGTCCGCCGAAGACTAACCCAGGGGCAACCGGACCCAGCGACTCATTAAAGAAGAGTGCCCCAACTGCAATCGCCACAAAGCCGAGAATAGTAATAACTACAAAAGCGTTACGGTTGTAAGTGTTAACGATTTTTTCCTGATCATCAATACATTTTTTGTAAGTTGGGTCGTCTTCCGGATAAATTGGTGATTTTTCACTAACAGTACCAGCTGCCGCCGCTTCTACCACTGGATAGCGACATTTTTCGTACTGACTCTTCGGACTGGGATAAAAAGCTTCCACCCCCAAACCAACCATCAACGGAAAAATAATTGCTATTGCCAACCCTAAACCGATTTTGACAATTTGATTCATAATTTCCTAATTATACGTCCTCGTACTTTTAGCCTCCTTTTGTTTTAATTTGTTAATAAGTTGAAACATTGTTATTCGTGTTCGCCGGTGATTTTACCTTTCAGAGTTCGAAGTTCTTTCAAAGCACGTTTTGCTTCTTCAGGGTTGGGCGGTTTACCGTGCCACACCCAATCTCTTTCCATAAAATCAACACCTTTACCAGGTATGGTGTGGGCGATGATAACACTCGGCTTGTTGAAAATTGCTTTAGCCCCGTTGCAAGCATCAATTACCGCCTGAATATTGTGCCCATCCACTTCCTGAACATGCCAACCGAAGGCTTCATGTTTTTCCTTAAACGGTTCCAGCGGCATAATATCCTCAGTAAAACCGTCAATCTGAATATTGTTACGGTCAACAATAGCAGTTAAATTACCAAGCTTGTTTTTGCCGGCAAACAAAATTGCTTCCCAAGTCTGCCCTTCATCATGCTCACCGTCACTCATCATACAGTAAGTCCAGTATCTTTTTTTGTCCATCCGAGCAGAGAGGGCCATCCCAATGGCTTGCGATAAACCTTGTCCCAAGGGACCGCCAGTATTTTCCACGCCAGGTAAAGATCCGTAGTGAGGGTGGCCCTGAAGACGGGAGTTAATTTTTCTTAAAGTATAAAGTTCCTCTCTGGGGAAGTAACCAGCGTGGGCTAGTGTTGTGTACCAAACCGGACAAATGTGGCCGTTGGATAAAACTAACCGGTCTCGGTCGGCCCACTTGGGGTTTTCAGGGTCGTGATTAAGGACGGCAAAATACAGCGCAGTGAAAACATCGGCCATCCCCAAAGGTCCCGCGGAGTGGCCGCTCCCAGCCTCCAACAGCATCTTGATAATATCCTCACGGATATCGTAGGCAATTTTTGAGAGATGCTCTAAAGTTTTGTGATCGGCTCGTGGATTAGCGTTTTCCATAGGGCAGTTCTTTGTTTTATTCGACTAAAATATTGCCGCTCATTAAAGAATCAAGGTGGTTATGGTAACCAAAGTCACCTGCTTTATTAACCGTAATAGTTTTTGTTTCACCGCTATCCAAATTTAGAGTAAACTCTTCGCTGGTTATGCTTCGGTCGCCGGTGTGGACTGGATGGGGATTAACGCCAATTTCGACTTGGTTGGAACTCTCATTAACCCAAGTTAATTTCCCGCCTTTCTTTAAACGTACTGAACTGGGTGAAAAACCGCTGCTAGTGTAAGTAATCGTCACCTCACTAGGAGCCTTTGAGCTAGAATTACCCGAGGTATCCTTGGCTCCTTGTGAACTTGTCTGACTTTCCGATCCTGACTCGTCAGAAGAGCTGTTAACGAAAACAAAGACGCCAACTGCTATGAGCGCAACGATTACTATGCCAATAATTAAACTTCGCAAAGCTTTTCACCTCCTTTTTAGGCACCCTCTTCTGGTATTACATCTGCCACCGCTTCTTTCAGCGTAGAGTAAGCGTTCCTAACCTTCTCGTTGTAAGTAGCTCCATCCATTTTATCATTATCGAAAATAAAACTACCGGCGGCTAGTACGTTAGCACCAACAGCAGCACATTTGGCAGCGGTGTCAGGCTCAATCCCACCATCCACTTCGATTAAAAGATCGGGTCGCATCGCCCGCAATTTTCTGATTTTTTCCAAAACACCAAAGGCGAAATGTTGGCCGGAAAACCCCGGGTGGACGGCAAGTAGTAGGGCAATATCAATTTTATCGACTAAATGTTGCAAGCTCTCAGCTGAGGTTTTCGGCTCGATGGAAAATCCAAACGGCATTTGGTGGGCCTTCATATGCCTAACCAGCTGTATCGGCTCGTAAGAAGCTTCCAAAGGGAAAACAATACGAGCCGGCCGAATCGCTAAAAACGGATCTAACCAGTTTTCGATGTGCTCGACCATTAGGTGGATTTCCAGTTTTAAGCGGGTACGGATCGAAGCAACAACCTTGGCGTCAATAGTTTGGTTACGCGCATAAACGTTGTCAACAATATCAATTTGCACCCAAGAGGCGTGAGGTTCGATTGCCTTTAGTTTGCGATGATAATCTGAGGAAGTCTTACTTAAAATGGCCGGGAGTATTTCAACGCTCATCTTCCTCCTTTTCAATTTTTTTCAGCCGTCTTTCAAAACGCGCCTCGCCTTTGTAAGGTGTGGAAACCCATTTATCAACTATTTCAAAAGCTTTTTTCTCTTCTAAATAATCGGCAGGTAGTGCCAAAACATTGGAATTATCATCTTCTCGACTGCTGGCGGCGTGTTGCGGTTCCCAAGACAAAGCTGCTCTCACACCATCAATTTTGTTAGCGGCTACTTCGACACCAACACCGTTACGACACAAGACAATTCCCAGATTTTCTTGGTCCTGTGCCACTTTTTCAGCCAGGGGAACAGCAAAATCCGGAAAATCATCTTCTGGGTTCAGTTCTTCCGGACCCAAATCAATTACCTGCCTACCAGCTTCTTCAAGATGTTTTTTTATTTTCTCTTTAAGTTCAAATCCTCCATGATCGGAAGCTAAATAAATTTTCATCTAACGTTCTTGGAACTAAGTTTTAATTAAACTGGCCGCATGAATTACTTGTTCAACCAACCGATGGGAATAACCTAGTTCGTTATCGTACCAAGCAAAAACTTTCACCATGTCGCCGTCAACAACCTTAGTTAGGAACAGATCAACAACAGCGCTTTCGGTTCGACCAATAATGTCACTAGAAACCAAAGGTTCTTCGCTGAAGGCCAAAACTCCTTTTAAAAGAGGTGTTTGGGCTGCCTCCTTAAAGGCATTATTAACATCTTCAACAGTCACTTTTGTCTTTACCAGAAAAGTAAAGTCGGAGATTGATCCACAAATAGTTGGGACTCGCAGGGAAGCCCCGTCAAACAAGCCTTTTAGTTCTGGAATTGCTTCGGTTGTGGCGACAGCTGCTCCGGTGGTAGTGGGAATAATGTTGACGTAAGCAGCCCGAGCTCGTCGCAGGTCAGTTGACTTTCCGCCGGGTGGGGGACCGTCAACCAAGTTTTGTTCGGCAGTTACTGAGTGCACAGTCGTCATCATGGCCTTTAAGATTCCGAATTTAGCGCTCATGACAGCCGCCACTGGAGCGATACAGTTGGTGGTGCAGGAAGCGTTGTTAATTACTCTCTGCTGCCCACTATCATTTTGTGCGTTAACACCAATTAAGTACGTACCAACACCTTCTCCTTTGGCTGGTGCGGAAATAACCACTCTCTTGGCGCCGGCTTTAATATGGGCACTTGCCCCTTCAAGATCAGTAAACCGACCCGTAGACTCGATAACAATATCCACACCAAGTTGGCCCCAAGGCAGGGCAGTCGGATCCTTTTCCGCATAAACTCGAAATTTTTTACCGTCAACGATTACATTTTGTGCATCACTACCAACTTCGTGGTTATACAAACCATAGACGCTGTCGTATTTCAAAAGATGAGCTAAAACAGTTGGAGAGGTAAGATCGTTAATGCCGACAATTTCAATTTCACTGCTGTGTTTATCAATAGCAACCTTAAAAGCGCTCCGGCCAATTCTTCCAAAACCGTTAATTGCTAGCTTATACATGCAGTTTTCCCCCTTTTCTTATGAATAGTTTATAAAAAAGTCTCCACAATCTTAGCGCAAATCTACTGCTGCCCAAATCAATTTTGGTAAAGGCTTAGTTAGCGAATAAAAAACTAGCCGTTGTCTCTTTTTGGTCTTGACTAAACCTTCTTTTCGCAGGATAGCTAATTGGTGGGAAACCCCACTCTGCTTGGATTTCAGAATATCGGCAATATCACTGACCGAGAGATAATTTTCACGGGCCAGTGCGTACAAGATTTTCAGACGGGTTTCGCCACTAACTATTTCGGCCAAATTTCTTTCCCTTTGGAAACTACCGTTCTTTGACAAAATTTCTTGTAAATTCTTGATTTTTAAAGCTGTCAGAGTAGGGGTTAGGGGTCGGCTGCGGGTTTTACTAACAGTTTGTTTGTTCATCGGCAGACTAGGTTAATATATGAATAACTATTCATATATTAACAGGGGATAGGGAAAAGTGTCAAGGAAAAATCCTTCTTAATTTTTTACAACGACTTAGGTAAGAGCAATAAAACCTTCAACAAACGCTCCAGTGTCAGAAAGTTTTCGCCAGTCTCCCCAATCCGTAAATTGTCAGGTGTAACTTGGTCTGCCTCTGGTAAGAGCCTGATCGTTAGATCCAAAGGTCCAGAGATTTCCGAAAACTCGGGTGGGGGAGTAAGTATCTTAGCTTCGGACACCGGCGCAATCTGGTAATCAAAGGCTACTTCAACCAATTGTTCGTCCAACCCAGCTTCCTTCGGTAAGAGCTTAGCTTCGACACTTATCTTGGTTAAGTTAAAGTTTCCTTTGTTAATGAAAATCTTTATCTGTACTTCTCGAGTCTCAAGAGCCTCACCAAAATTCAGGACTTCCCCTAAGTTTTGTACTGGCGGGGTCAAAGTAATCCGATAATACTGGCTACCTTTTTCTTCAATCTGCCTAAAATCCTCAGTTTGCGATAAAGCTTCTCCAATTAAACCAGTATAGAAACTTTCCATCTGGACACGAACGTCCTTAACGATCTGTGCGTCGGTTTTGGAAGAAGTTCCAAGGTTATTCTGAAACTTGGGTAAATTAACCTTTTGCCAATCCCCCACCAATCGGTTTAGGTTATAACCAGGGAAAGGAGGGGCTTTTTCAACAAGAAAGTAAAAGTCGTCAGACAGTTCTATTGTTCTAAGGTTAATTTCCCCGACAAAGAATTCGCTAATTTTGCCCATAAGAGTCGCTTGCGCTTGGCTCTTAGAGTCTACAAGGTCCGAAAATTCTCCGCTCATAGTGATATTAGCAAGAGAGTTTCCGTTAGGAAGTTTAACCAAAAGGTTCGCTGAGAATGTGTAAGAGGTAAGAGTGCGGTTTTTAAGGATAGCGGCAGCCAGAACTTGCCTGGGGGTTTTTGGTAACAGTGGTAACTTCGCAATTAGACTGTCCAAAGCAAATAAGTAACTTTGAGGTAAAAATTTTGGGGTGAAGTTGGAATAGCTTAGAACAAGAGCGCTAGTGCTTATAATAGTGGCCACCAAAAGAACCACCAAGACAGCCCGTAACTTGGGCTTTTCTGGCTTGGTCAAATCCGTTAGTTTACCTTTTAGTAACCTACTCCTTTTACCCATAACTGCCCGCGGTCGTGAAAGCGCCTTAATGATACCATAACCTTGCTGGGTATGAGGGTATAGACCGCTTCGGGTTAACCCTCGCCTTCTGTAGCTCTAGCGAGCTATAATCGCAAGATTATATCTTGCTTCTTGTAACTTGTGGCAAGTTATAATCGCCTCGCGATTACATCGTTCGCTCTTGTAACGTAAGAACGTTATAATAGATTTGAGTCTGCTCATGTTTAAAGTCGGTATTGTTCCAAAAACAGTTTTAATCGTTTCTCTCCTTACCTTAGGAGAGCTCATTGTCATCTGGCTGCTTCCTGAAAGTTTTGTTGTTATTAATCTTCTGCCGATCTTGGCTGTTTTTCTTTCCTTGTTTGTAATACTGGCTTTTATCTTAACCAGCATCGCTAAAAAGAAACTTGGGTTTTACACTCATCTCCTTCTGCGCTTAATAACAACTAATCTGGAGGAGACAATTGAGTCAAAAAGTAGTGATGAGTTTGGGGAAGTAGTCAGGTCACTAGAGACCTTCCGCAACGCTCTCAAAGAAAGAATTAGGGTTGCTGAAGAATCCAAAGACCGAGCGGAAGCAATTCTACTAAACGTTGGTGAAGGCGTTTTCGCCGTCAATTTAAGAAGTGAAATAATTGTCTTTAACCACGCGGCTGAGCAGCTGGTGGGTTTCTCCAGAGATCAGGTTCTGAGGCAGCGCTATGACCAGATTTTGCAATTCGTTGATCTAAAAACTAAAACTCCATACGGAAGCTTCATTGACAAGGTTTTACTGGAAGGCAAGTCTTTCAACTTGCCCTCTGAAACGGTAATGGTCACAGCTAATCAGAACAGAGTACCCGTTGCGGTTAACTCCTCACCGATCAGAAATCAAAAAGGTATTATCGTTGGCGGTATTGTCGTTTTTCGTGATGTCAGCCGAGAAAAGGAACTCGAGGAGATGCGTAATGACCTTATCTCCATTGCTTCACACCAGCTACGCACGCCGCTTTCGGAAATCAAAGGCTTAATTGAACTCTTGGCCGACAATGTGGCCGGACCTTTAAATTCGAAACAAACAGAATATTTAAACTTGCTTTCCGTGGCTAATGACCGCATGATCAATCTAGTTAATGATTTACTGAATATCTCCCGACTCGAACAAGGAAGAATTCAGTTCAAGATCCAAGCAGTTGATCTAGGCACAATTGCCAAAGAGGTTGTCGAAAGCTTAAAAATGCAGGCAGGTAGGAAATCCCAAAATCTTCTTCTGTCTCTGGACAACAATCAACACGAGGTCTGGGTTGACCCCGACAAAACTAAGGAAATCATGAGCAACCTTCTTGATAATGCCTTGAAATACACTTTTGAGGGCGGTACAATACAAGCCAGGGTCATGACTAACTCAGAGGGTGTTTGGTTTTTGGTCAAGGATAGTGGTGTTGGCATCCCAAAAAATCGCCAGAAAGATCTGTTTAAGAAGTTTTCCCGAGTTGAAAATCCTCTCAGTAAAGCTTCTACCGGCACCGGATTAGGATTGTACACAGTCAAACAGTTAGTTGAGAAACAAAAGGGTAAGCTTTGGTTTGCCTCTGAGGAAGGAAAAGGAAGCACCTTTGCTTTCGTTTTACCACAGGTTAAAAACTTGCCATGAAAAAAATATTAATCGCGGATGATGAAGAAATTCTCCGAAAAATTTATTCCGACCGGCTGACCTTTGAGGGTTACCTAGTTGAAACCGCTGCTGACGGTCAGGAGGCGATTGATAAAATCGCTTCTGTTAGCCCTGATCTTATCCTTCTTGATATTTTGATGCCAAAGGTGAGCGGTCTCCAAGTTTTAGAGTTTCTAGCTGCTAACCCCAAACTCAAAACAATCCCGGTAATTGTTTTAAGTAATGTTGCCAATGATGAGAATATTAAAAAAGCGCTTTCCTTAGGAGCTCGCGATTACTTGCTTAAAACCAACTTTTCTCCTAACGAGATTATTTCCAAGATTAAAGAGTTGACCGACGCTACAGTGTTAAGAACTTACCGTATTTCTCCACGTGACAGTTACGGGGACGTGATCAAACTCTCCCAAGATTACCCCTTTTTGAATTTTTACAAGTGTCCTCACTGCGGTGCGAATGTTGTTTTTGAACTCCGAGCCGACTCAACTAGCCCTGACAGCCACCAATTTGTTGCGCGGGCAGTCTGCGACTCTTGCCAAACCCGTCTTTAAGTTCTTTTTTTATCCAAATCTTTCCACAAACCCAAACACTGACCGATTGCATTTTGTCTTATAGTAGTATATACTTTGGCTTGCCTCAAGCACACCAAAACTAAATACCAATTTTCCAAAGGAGAGAGAAATTGGCAGAAGAAAACACTCTGCACCTGACTTTGGCAATGTCTTTGCCCCTCAACGACTTACCGGAAAATCGAACCCGCAGCGAGCTTTGGCGGCGGCAATGGTTGCCCCAGAAAAAATTGTCCCTTCTACTTGGGGTTAACCAATCGGTTCGAAAGGCAGCTGCCGACTGCTTGCGTTGGTTCGAACCTTACCAAGAACTACTTTGGTGGGAACCTACTGATCCAGACGGCAAAAAACTTCTTGATAAAGAGGGTCGGCCTATCAAAAGAACGGCTGGACATATGCGGGTCTTAAGAAAGCTGGAAGAGATTGCCCCTTTCAGGGGTTACCAACTTGGTTCCGCTGTTAAAAACGGTTTGCGCCACAAGGTCGCAGACTTGCTGCTCTCGTATGCGAAGCGGAAACTGGACCCGCAATTTACGGATAAAACCAGCTATCCAAGTATAGGCGATCAGTTTCCAATCGTCTGGACAGGGGCGTTCGTTTGCTACGAACAATCAATTACCGGCCAGCTTTATCTCTACCTTCCTCTTTTCCCAAGAGGTAGTCACCAGGAAGACATCACCAATAACTACGATCCCGACCGCGGACCAGCGCTGCAGGTTTTTGGAGAGAAAGAAATTGCCCGTCTAAGCCGCTCAACAAGCGGTTTGTTACTTCCACTTCAGTTTGATAAGTGGGGTGAGGCTACTTTCATACGAGGCGAGAATAACCCACCCACTTGGAAAGCAACTCACCGTCGTTCAGACAAAAAGTGGCTCTCGGAAGTGCTACTGCGTGAGAAAGACTTCCAACCCAAACGAGTGGAACTCTTGGTACGTAACGGCAGAATTTTCGTCAATGTCGCTTGTGAGATCCCCACCAAACCACTACTTGAAGTGGAAAACTTCATGGGTGTATCTTTTGGTTTGGAACATCTAGTAACCGTGGTAGTTATCAATCGTGATGGAAATGTCGTCCACCAACGTCAGGAACCAGCAAGGCGGTACGAGAAAACCTACTTTGCTCGGTTGGAACGTCTGCGCCGGCGAGGCGGACCCTTTTCCCAGGAGCTGGAAACTTTCCACTACCGTCAGGTGGCACAGATTGTCGAAGAAGCCTTAAGGTTCAAATCCGTTCCTGCCGTCGAGCAGGTAGGCAACATCCCCAAAGGTAGATACAATCCCCGGCTCAACCTGAGGTTGTCATACTGGCCATTTGGGAAACTCGCCGATCTGACCAGCTACAAAGCGGTTAAGGAAGGTTTGCCTAAACCTTATTCGGTCTACTCGGCAACAGCCAAGATGCTTTGTTCAACTTGCGGAGCGGCCAATAAAGAAGGTGATCAACCAATCTCTCTGAAGGGACCCACTGTTTATTGCGGTAATTGCGGAACACGGCACAACACCGGTTTCAACACTGCCTTAAACTTGGCCCGTCGAGCACAGGAGTTATTCGTCAAAGGGGTAGTAGCCAGATAGCTATTACCCCTTCTTTTTTGCCTCAAAAACTAATCTCTTCTTAGCAGAATTCTTATCTAACTCAAATACCTGCAGGTTAAAGGTTTTACCTACTAGCTTTTCCTTCAATTCTCCCACCAACCGCTGTCGTAAAGTTTCGCTAAGTTCGCCAAGAAAAGCACTCTTCTGAATTCTTTCCAGACCGTAATCCAGACAAATCTCGGCAACTTTTCCCCGCTCCTTGTCTTGGGAAATATCGTAGACTACCAAAACTTTCATAAAGAAACTAAATTTAGATTTTTATTTCCGCGTAGATAGGCGGCAATACCTTGAACCTGCAGGCTGATTATTTTCTCCACTGTGTAGTTTTTGTTATCAACGAACCTTCCGGTTGAGGAAAATCTCTCAACTACTTTTTGTGAAAAGGCAAAAAGGGTGTTTTGGTCAAGTGTAGGTTCCAATTTTTTCTTGTTCAAAAAGATCAACAAAGTTTCATCAACAATCTTCTGGCGAAAGATTTCCATAATATCCAAAACAAGAGAACTTTTCCCAGAACGGTCTTTGTGAAGAAATCCGGCGAAGGGTAAAAGGCCGTTGGCCAACAATGCTGCTAAAACCCTCGAGTACAAAATGGCGTAACCGTAATTGAGCAGACTGTTCACCAAATCTTTCGCGCCTCTACCTTTACGACCCGGGAAATCAACTTTGCCTCCTATCAACAACTTAACCCCTCGCCAATAACTGTCCGAGGCTCTGCCTTCAAAAGAAAATAATTGATTATGATAATTAAGCGGTTTGAAGCTTGTAACTAGCAGTTGTTCACCCAAAGAGTCTAGGGTGTTGCTCAACTCTCCAATTTTCTCTGCGTTGGTCGGATAATAAACCCTTTGGTGCTTAAGAAAATACCTCAGTAGTTTTTCCTGGTTGGCAATTTTGACCAGAACGATCTCCTTGGCAAGACCAGCGGCTTTTTCTGTGTCTTCCGCTCCTATCTGAGCCCTAACAGTTGCCACTGTTTGATTAAGAAAGGGTGAGACTATACTAGCGTAAACCCTACCTAATCTGTCCTGAAAATTTATCTGCACTTCTTGCTTAACTGCCTGGTAAACTAGGTCGTCGGACAAAGAAATACCGGTTCCAACAAGGTTAATCTCTTTAATTTTTAGCAAAGGAAATTCTTCTGTCGAATCAGGAGTTTTGACCACCACTCTTCTGCTTTTCTTACCCAGAAAAGTGCCTGGTTTATCGATCAAAAGGGTTTCGTGCATTAACACACTTATGTTTTAACTGAAAAATGATTGAGAAGTCAAGAAGAAAGTGGAGATGGTAAAGGGAAAACCATCTCCATTTTGTTACACTCTACTCCCTGTTTTGCACCCGAATGCAACATCAAACTGGCCAACACCGGAAGCATTGTTTTTGAGTTACACTCTACTCCCTGTTTTGCACCCGAATGCAACTTACATGAAGAGTGGTTTCATGATCAAGATTGTTGTTACACTCTACTCCCTGTTTTGCACCCGAATGCAACTTATTAGTGTTGATAGTTCTGGCAGCGCTTTTGAAAGTTACACTCTACTCCCTGTTTTGCACCCGAATGCAACAACCCCGTTAGGCTTGAAATCTTTCGGGAGTCGTGCTTCTTGAACCTGTGGAAGATTCGGGTAACAGGGAGCCCCTCTGTCAGACAACTACCCAACCCCACCGCAGTGGCTCGGGTTTTGAGGGTGCAAGATCGATTGTTAATTAGCGCGCTGTCTTCCGCTTAACAACCGTTTGAAGCTGGTCTCTTACCAGCCAAGACAGACCGGTCCCCGTTTCCGAAGAAACGGAGGGCTTTTTCGCCCCATAGGTAATTAGCTATGTCCCGGATAAATTCCCTTTTTTTTAGTTTTTGAGTGCTAAACAGATTATACAGCTTATAGTCAAGGTTTCGCGTTGGCACTGGTATTTCTTTATCCAATGACTCGCTTTTAAAAGTTGCTCAAGAAGTCAGCACAAGCATTAAGTCGGCAACATTGGAGGGAAGTGGTCCGGTTTCAATACCATCGCCAACTTTTTTGAAGAAATTAAAAGAGTCGTTGTTTTTTAAAAATGTTTGGTAGTCAAGGGCTTTACCGGCCGCCTTTTTGAGAGTCGAGGTATCGGCAATAGCGCCGGCAAAATCGGAATTATCATGCCCATCAGTCCCAATTGCCACTAGAACTTGGTTGTCCCTTAGGTTTTCAAGGCTTCCCAACACCAACTCCTGACAGCGCCCTCCCTTACCTGAGCCTTCTACATGAACGGTGGTTTCTCCAGCGGCTAGTAAAGCCTGGTTTTTCTTGGACTGTTGCAAAAGGGTTTTTCCTACTTTGCGGGCTTCACCCTCCAAGTTTCTAGAGTAAACTTCTACCGCGAACCCTAAATTCCCCGCTTGCTCCACCATTGCATTGAGGGCAACAGAATTATCAACTAACAAGAGGTGTTGAACTTTATGGAAAAATTTAGTTTCTTTTGGTGTTTCACTTAGATCAAGTTTTGGCAATTTAAGGACTTCTTGAACTTTATATTTATCTAAAATTGCTCTTGCCTGCCCGTTGGTAGTATGATCCATTACTGTTGGACCGGAAGCAATAGTGCTAAGGTTATTTGTAGCTACATCAGAAAAGATCAAAGTAACAATAGTTGCCGGATAAGCAAGTTCTGCCAGACGCCCTCCCTTAACTAGGGATAGATGCTTCCTAACTGTGTTTAGCTCTTCAATAGTAGCCCCAGAGCTCATCAGGACTTTAGCAACAGAGGCTTTTTCGCTTATGCTGATCTTATAGGGTGCTGTTAGCATGGAGGAGCCACCACCTGAAACAACAACTATTAACAAGTCGTCCTGCCCAACCGACTCTAAAAGTTCTTGTGCCTTAATGGTTGCTTTGACATTCTGCTCGGAAGGTGCGGGGTGGGTGCAAGAAAAAACTTCCATTTTTGGTACTTTACCTTCTTTTAGTGACAAAACAACTCCGCTTTTAAGTTTTTTTCCTAAAATCTCTCCAATTTCACAAGAGGCAGACAGAGCGCTTTTCCCAACGGCCACCAAAAAAACCTGTCGATATCTGTCTAAATCGTAATGGGCGTCTTTGATAAAAAGGAAGTTTTTCTTAAGGGTCAAATTCTCGTGAATGATTTTTTTAGTATCAATGGAGGCTAGTCCCGCTTCAATTATTGCCAAGGCTTTCTTTCTTAAAGAGCTGCTGACAAGCTGATTTCGGTTTCTAATTAGCACGGGTCGGTTCCTTCTAAGGGGTCCCCCAACTCCAATAGCGGGGTAGCGAAAGGTTAAAGGTCGTTCCCCTACCCACAACACTCTCACAAGTTATATCGCCTTTCATGAGAGCCAACAACTGCCTGGCAACGTATAAGCTTATCCTATACTCTTTAACTGTTGCTTCTCCGTTTTGATCATCATCAGAAGAAATTTTTTCGAAAATCTTGTCCTTTTTGTCCGGTGCGATACCGACTCCAGTATCAGAAATTGAGAGGATAATCTCTTTCTCAGTTGACTGACTACTGATCAAGATTTTCCCATGCTCTCTCGTGTACTCAATAGCGTTACCAATAATGATGTTAAGAATTTCCTCCAAACGTTCTTTGTCAACTGAAACAATATTTTCTTTTTCAACCTGAGTAGTAATTTGGATATCCTTTTGGGCCGCCTCGCTTCTAAGAGCTGCCGTAACAAAATCCAAAGAGTCGCGAAGATCGATTTTTTGATAGTAGAAGCGAATTTTACCGGTCTCAATCCGAGCAATCTCCAGCAGCAACCCTACTAAATTAGCCAACTTAGTACTGGTATTAAAGCTCTTCTGCAAAAGACTTTTTAGGCTTTCCGAAATCTTCAAGGCACTATCGGTTGTTATCAATTCCAAATAACCCCTGATAGCTGTAATTGGGCTTCTCAGTTCGTGAGCGATAATAAAGACAAATTCGTCTTTAATCTTGTCAAGTTTATTGAGTTGTTCGAGTTGAATTTCAACTTGACGTTGATGAATAAGTTCGAGCTGTTCTGCTAGAGACCTACCCAAACCGTTAACCAGCCAAACCCCAAACAAATTAAGGATTAGTGCGCTGACAGAGCCGGAAAATGAGCTTCCGTTATTATCGAGCAGGTGAAAACTCATAATAAGGGCTGTAAAAATAAAAACCGCCCAGCTGTACCTAGCAGTAAAGTTACTGGCTGAATAAAGGATGGGGAGGAAATAAAGAAAAGTGAAGTAACTATAGAGACCACCGGTAAACTTGACTACTATGTTAATAGCTGTCAAGTAAATGAGCACCTCTACAAAAGTTCTCACTTGCGGTGAGAACTTTTGCGCCAGCAGGCTCCACCAAACTACCAAACCTGCTAGCAGGCTGCCAAGGGTTAGTAAAACACCGGTTAAATTAGTAGTAACCGGACGCGAAGTCAGGGGGTGAGGTAAAGGCAAGCTGGCTACTAATACTCCTACCAAAACCAGCGCGGTTGCTAGAAAAAGCCTTTTCCAGATAACGGTCTTATCAGCGGAGTTATTAGCTTTACCAGAAGTATCTTTATCCATAATTACCTGCTAACGGTAGGGTAAAGTGAAAATTAGTTCCCTCGTTTACCTTGCTCTCAAACCAAACTTTACCGCCTTGCCTTTCTACTAACTCTTTGGTGACAAACAACCCTAAGCCTGTCCCTTTTGGTTCACTATTACTGCGGTTGACCCGGTAAAACTTCTCAAAAAGATGGTTTTTAGCCTCATCCGGAATTCCCAAACCGTTGTCCTTAATATTCACCTGGGCAATTTTTCCATCGTGTCCAAAACTAACTTGTATTACGGCTGAGTTGGGTGAATACTTAATGGCGTTATCAACCAAGTTGGCTAGAATTTCGTGCAAGCGCGACTGGTCCGCCAAAACCAGCACCTTGTCGCCTGTAGGTTGATAACTGAGGGTAATGTTCTTTTCGGCAGCCCGCATGTTGAAATCGGACAAGGTAGAACCAACAACTTGGTTGAGATCCACTGGTTTTTTCTCTAAGCTCAGTTTTTGGCTTTCGACAGAAGAAAGATCAGAAAGATCGTTGACCAGATTAGCCAGTCGCTGGGAATTTTCGCTGGCTTTACTAAGGAAATCACTCAGCTCCTTACTCCAATTTTGATCCACGCTCTTAAGGGCGGTTGCTAAGTAGCTTTCTAAAAGTAGGAGTGGTTTTTTGAGTTTTTTTGATATCAAGAAAACGAACTCGTTTTTTACCGCATCAATCTGTTTGGCGGTCTTAAGCTTAGCTGACTCCTCCAAACTCTCCGCTTTTTGCTCTTTGTCAAAAATGTACCTGCCAAAGATAGCAATGACCGCTAGAGCCCATGCGTGTAACGCCCATAAACTTAGGCGTTGGTCTAAAGACAGGTAGGTGTTAAAAAAATAGGCCTCAATTAATAGTAGGGTCGTTATTAATAAGACTATCGCAACAAAACCAACCAGATTAATGAACGCAGCTGCTCTCAAAACTGAAAGATAAAAGATGAAAACTACAAAACTTTGAATACCGTTCGTAAAATGAACACCTAGGTAAATAAAACTGACTGAGAATAAGAAGTAAAGAAACGATTTAAGAGGGCTGATAAAGCTCTGGGGCAACAATCTAAACCAGAAAAAAGCAACTAGCAGGGCAAGGGTGAAAAGAATGTAAAGGCTCCCTCTCTGGATAGGAAAAGAGAGCGGTAGGAAGGTCAGTAGTAAGCCGCCGAAAATAACTAAGTAAGTTGACTTTTCGGCAACTTTTTCAAAGCGTAAGTGTTTTTCTCTTTCTTGAGCTTCTTGCAGTTCACTGGCGTAGGCAGGTTGGTCCATTAAAATTATGATAACAGATTAAGCTTATTTACTTAAGTTCCTCTACCGCTGTTCCAATTCTGGAAACAACCCTTTCTTTGCCGATCATCTCTAAGGTGTCGTAGAGCGGAGGTGAGGTTAATCCACCGGTAACAGTACCTCGGATACTTTGAAAAAGCTCTGTCTTAGAAACACCGTACTCTTGTGGTTTTACTTCAAGAGCTTTCTCCAAAGAATTCTTATCCCAAGGTTCCAAACCAGTAAAGGTTTGCTTAATATCCTCATAAATCTTGACCGTTTCCTCTGAGTGATTTTTTATCACCGCCAATTTAGGATCAAAATCAATCTGCTCTTCAAAAAAATAGCTAGTCAGAGAGTTGAACTCTGATAGTTTTTTTAGTCTTTCTTTAACCAGCGGTACGACCTTGAGAACTTGCTCTGGTGAATATTTTGTGTACGGTTTTAACCGCTCAAGCAACTGCCGGTCAGACAACTTACGGATGTATTCACCGTTCAACCAAGAAAGTTTATCTATGTCAAAGACCGGACCGCTTGGATCAACTCTTTCGAAGGTAAAGTTTTTAACCATCTCATCCAAACTAAAAATTTCCCTACCGTCTGGCATTGACCAACCCATCAAGCCCAAGAAATTAAGTAGTGCCTCTGGTAAATAACCTTGTTCACGATAAAAATTGATCGCTACCGGATTCTTGCGTTTACTAATTTTACTGCGATCAGGGTTGCGAAGCAGCGGCAGGTGGGCAAATTCGGGTAAGTTCCAACCAAAGGCTTGGTAAAGTAAAACATGTTTTGGAGTGCTGGAAAGCCACTCTTCGGCGCGGATTACATGGGAGATTTCCATTAAGTGATCGTCAACCACACTAGCTAGGTGGTAAGTTGGGTAGCCATCTGATTTTAAGAGTACTTGATCGTCGATGAGGTTGTTTTGGAAGACCACTTTACCATGGATTTTGTCCTCAACTACAGTCTCACCTGTTTGGGGAACAGCCAAACGTACTACAACCTTATTAATCTTTTTGGGTGGCTCTTGCCGACATTTTTGATCGTAATGAGGGGCTTCTCCTCTAGAGAGCTGTTCTTTGCGCAATTTTTCAAGACGATCGGGAGAACAATCACAGTAATAGGCTTTACCTTCCTTGACCAAATTTTCTAGCTGTTGTCGATAAATTGCGAGCCTTTCCGATTGGCGATAGGGTCCAAATTTTCCCTCCTTTTGTGGACTTTCGTCCGGCTCCAAACCAAGCCACTTCAAAGCTTCATAAATCTCCTCTTCGGAACCTTCTACTAACCTAGCTCGATCAGTATCCTCAATACGCAAGACAAAATCACCACTGTTTTGCTTGGCAAAACAATAGTTAAATAAGGCTGCGTAGGCGGTGCCGATGTGGGGACTACCGGTTGGTGACGGAGCAATCCTAGTCCTAACTTTGGTTTTTTCTTTGGGCATGGCCTAATTATACGAGATTTTTCTTGGTTTTACACACACACTCAAATACAGTCTTCCAATCTCTGAGCCTCTATCTCTTTTAACTTGAAAGCCTCTTTAAGGGCAGGTTATACTTGAAAGGTGGAGCTGCCCATACTTGCTGAAAAGATACGAGCCCTTATTAAATGGGGCGGTTACAGTTTGCTCGGACTTTTTTTTGTCTGGTTAATCTGGATCGTTCTGTCTTTTTTCTTCAGAATTATCTTTCCTTTGGGACCTGAGGAAGCTGATCAGGCTTTCGGTAAATTACCTCGACCATTCCAAACTGTTAATACTACTAATAAACTTTTAGAACTCGACTTGCAAACTCCCGGTGGGGAGTTTCCAGCCAACCCAACCTTCTTGCCGGTTTTTGCTATACCTGCTTTGGAAGGCAAATTTACTTCCCTGGAAAACGGGTCGGAGATCGCTCGCAATGGGGGGTTGGATTCTAACCCAATTAAACTAAACGAACCGGTCTGGCTCTGGAATAACTCTAAAAATCCCAACCGATCTTTGAAACTGAACATTGTCACCAACAATTTTGTCTATGCCTACGATTGGGTTGCTGACCCAGAAAGTTTGCTAGGCGTGTTTAAAACTACCGACAGCGAGATAGCTGGTCAAGCCCGCAACTTTTTAGGCAGCTTTAAATCTTTAAAAGATGAATTTAAGGAGGGAAAAACTAAAGTAAGTTTTTGGAAACTTGAAGGTTCTACCCGCAACCGCGTGGGAAGTTTTTCAGAAGCAAATGCTGTTTTGGTTGAATTCTTTAGAAAAGATATCAGTTTCAAAGGTAAGAACTATGCCCTTGTTGAACCAAACACTAACTTATCCTCAGTAAACATTTTAATCTCCCCTGCTGGAAAGCTAGAAAAACGTCTTTTAGAACTTAATTTCACTTATTGGGGTGTGGATTTTAACAACTTTGGCACTTACAACCTCAAAACTGCAGAGGCTGCCTACGCAGATCTTAAAGAAGGTAAGAGTCACGTGGCTACTGATAATGCTCGCAAATTCAAGACAGTAGTTATTTTAAAAATTTACTTAGCTTATTTAAGCCCAATTAAGGAAACCAGGTTTTTACAACCAGTTTATGTTTTTGAAGGTGAGGGTCAAAATGGCCCGGAAAAAGAAAAATTTGTTGCTTACGTATCTGCAATTTCACCAGAATTCCAAAAGTAAGAAGTATTTTGAGTATTACTTATACCCATATTTTTTAGTAGTATAGTAAAATTACTCTTTATTAATTTTCTTAACCTCTATACCAAGCTCTTTTAGTTTTTTTTCTTCCACAACACTTGGAGCTTCCATAACTGACGTTTGTCCAGAGGAAGTTACGGGAAAGGCAATTACCTCTCTGATTGAAGATTCGCCCGCTACCACCGCAACTAGACGATCCAACCCAACGGCAATTCCTCCGTGCACCGGAGCTCCATATTCATAGGCTTCTAAAATATGGCCAAAATCTTCTTTAATCTCACTTTCCGAATATCCCATAATCTTAAAAACCTGCTTTTGAACTGCTGGGTCGTGAATACGGATGCTACCGCTAGCCAGTTCAAAACCGTTGCAAACTAAATCATATTGCAAGGAGCCTATTTCTCCAATACGTTTTTCTTCCATCACATCTTTCAGACCTTTTTCATCCGGAGAAGTAAAGGGGTTGTGGGAAAAAGTCCAGCGTTTTTCTTCCTTATCATACTCAAAAAGTGGGAAGTCGGTAACAAAGGCAAAGGCTAGTTCGTCTGGATCGTTTTTATCGTCCCTAAAGTCAAATTTGTCAGCACCAAACTTTTCCAGCGCCTGTTTATGAGTGTAACGGGGAAAGGGCTTTGTAGAGATTCTTTTACCAAGTTTCTTAATTAACCCAATCATCAGTCTTTCAACTAGGGAAAGCACGTCTTCCCGCTCCACAAAAGCTATTTCGATGTCAACTTGAGTGTGTTCCAGCTGGCGGTCAGCTCGCAAATCTTCATCCCGAAACGCACGGGGAAGTTGGTAATAACGCTCGATACCGGCAATCATTAAAAGTTGTTTATACTGTTGGGGGGATTGAGCTAGAGCGTAAAATTTACCTTTTTGCAAGCGTGAGGGTACCAAAAAATCGCGTGCTCCTTCCGGAGTGGTTTTGCTTAGGTAGGGGGTTTCCACCTCAATAAAGTTTTCCCTGTCGAGAACCTCGCGAATTTCACTAACAACTTTATGGCGGACTTTGAGGTTCCTTTGCAGGCGCTCACGACGCAAATCTAGATAACGGTATCTGAGACGTAGCATCTCGTCAATCTCGTCACCGTTTGTATTAATTGGGATGGGCAGTTCTTTCGCTTTGCCGATAATTTCAATCTCTTTAGCAACCAGTTCAATTTTCCCGGTTTTTAGTTCTTTGTTAGTATTCTCCTTTGGGCGGGCTTGCACAGTACCGACGACCTTAACGACATCCTCAGAAGTTAACTTTGAGGCCGCGTTGTAAGAGCCTTGTTTGGGGGTAGAAACAACTTGCAATAAACCAGTGCTGTCGCGCAGGTCGAAGAAAATAATTTTTCCGTGGTCGCGCCGACTGTTAACCCAACCAAAAACTGTAACTTCCCTGCCGGCCTGATCAGCTAAATCTTGGGTGTAAGTTCTCTTCATGGCAACCATTCTAGCCTAAATTTGGGTAGTTTGTCTAGAACTTGAAATATATGAATACTTATTCATATATTACCCGTGGGTCTTTAATTCACTTTTGGTGTGTTAGCGGAAATTCCCAAAAATAGGACTGTGGAACCTTGTCTTCGGTAATTTCCACTCCTTCTATTTGCAAAAGTTTTTTCTGGGCACCTAACCCACCGAAAGCATAAGAAGCAGAAACTTCGCCTTTGCGATTAACGATGCGGTGGCAGGGAATTTTAGCATGGTCTGGATTTTGGTGAAGGATCCTTCCAACTAACCTTGGGTTATTAACCCCAGCTAGTTTGGCGATTGTTCCGTAAGTAGACACATAACCCGCAGGTATCTGGGAAACTAGTTGGTAAACCCTCTCTTCTTTACTCACAGTTTTTGGGGGTTAACTCTTAAAATTCGGTCGTCATCGGCGGTGGGAACGTTGCGCCCATCTCGGTTACTGGTTGAGATATAGAGGAATTCATCCGGACCAACGACTACGTCTCTAATTCTACCAACCTCACCTTTTAGATGTTCCTTAATTGTCACTTTATCACCGTCAATAACCGCCTCATAAAGAGCCTGGCCCCGCAAACCAGTGAAAAAAACCGAACCTTTATAGAAGGCGGCTCCGGAAGGAGCCCAGTTGGCATCACCGCTGTGGACTACTGGGTTTTCCATACCATCCTGAGTTTGGTCGCCGACAATTGTCGGCCAACCATAATTCTTGCCAGGAACAATTAAATTCAGCTCATCAGTGGCTATTTGACCGTGCTCAGTCGCCCATAATCTACCTAGGTCGTCCCAAGCCAAACCTTGAGGGTTACGGTGGCCCCACGAATATACCTCACTGCCAAAGGGGTTGTCAGGAGCAGGTTTTCCTTCGTCAGTTACCCGCAAAATTTTACCGGCAAGAGAGTTTTTGTCCTGGGCATGAGAAGGGTTGGCAGCGTCTCCACAAGCAATGTAAAGAAGGCCGTCTGGACCAAATTTTATCCTACCGCCGTTGTGAATTGCTGCCCCAGGGATTTCGTCAACAACGATAACCTGGTCCACCAAGGTAGTTCCGTCGTAACGGAAGCGCACCACCCGGTTTAAGCTCTTTTCTGCATCGAACGTGTAGTAAAAATATATTTGGTTGTTTTCTGAATATTTTGGGTGAAGTGCAATACCTAAAAGTCCACCCTCGTTAATAGCCTGTACATCCGCAATCGTTACCACTGGGTCTGCTCTCAGATTTCCGTCTTTATTGATTAGCCTAACCCTCCCTGGCCGCTCGGTAAACATCAGACTTCCGTCTGGTAAGAAGGCTAAAGACCAAGGAACTTCGAGGTTTTTGGCAATTGTAGAAAGTTTGGGGATTTCTTTTTTCTGGGCGGTTTCTGATAAGCTACCGTCAGGAATATTGGCAACCCGCTTGTCAAAATGGAGGAAAAAATAACCTGCTATCAGGGTACCTATAGACAAAACAACCAGTACAGCTAGTGCTATTAACAACTTCTTTTTCATCACTAAAATAATAGCTTAAATATATTTTTAAGAGAAGGCGGGAAAAGTACGAAAAAAGCGCTTTTTCAAGCGCGTTAACTTTAACAAGTATAACATACAAAGAAATTTTCGTCAAATTTTTTCGCCTAATCTTTGTTTTTGGTAAGGGCCTACCAGCTTCCACCGCCTCCCCCACCAAAACCTCCTCCTGAAGAACCACCGCCCCCAGAACCGCTACTACTGGGGGTTGAGGCAATTGCTTTTGAAAATGAGTTAGAAAAGCCGCTCATGCTTTGTCCAAAAACGTAAGCGTTGAAAGCTCCAGCCCCTGTGTACCAAGAAGGCTGCTGTGGCTCCAGCCCCATTTTCTCAAACGCTTTAGCAAGTTTCGCAGTCATTCCAAACATAATGGCGTAAGGAAGAACCTCGTTAAAAAGGTTTTTCTTTTCAAAAAATTGTTGGCGGTATTTTTCCGCTTTTTCAATAAAAAGACGATAACCTGAAACTCTAACGTACAACTCTCTCCCTAAAGCAGTTCGAGCCGGCATACTTTGGGCGAGAATTATTGCCAAAATCCCTGGCAAAACAACTCCCCCACCCAGTGCTACCAACAAAGCTCCAGAGGCTTGGAAACCCACCCAACCTAGGGCTGCCCCGACAACTACTAGTCCTATTGATATTAATGAATATTTTAGCCTTACGCTCCTTGGGTTCTCCAAAAAGAATTTTTTGTCGACCACGTTTTGATAAAGCTTCTCCTTAACTTTTACCAAATCTTTGTAAAATTTATTTTTCAGTGCGGAAAGTTTTACCGAGTCTGCCTCATCAAAAAGTCTATCCAAAAGTTCTTTCTCATAATCCAACAAACCCTGTTGGTCTCTTAGCTTGTTAGTTAAAACATAATCTGTAGCACCAAAAACCCATTTTTTCGGTTCTTCTTTTATTTCCAGAAATCCTCGGTTGGCTAGATCAACCAAGGTTGCGGTAACGTCCATAGTGTCGGCTCGCTCGTCAAGTAAGGCTCCGATTTCCGCAGGGCGTAAGTTATCCGGTGGAACAAATTCAACCACAACAGTTTCGTGGCCACCGATTGGCCTAACTGCCTCCCTTGTTTTAGGATCGCCAAGAAATCTTCTGGCAATCCAAAAATCCCGGCCTTTCTGATACCAAAACCAAATAACCAAACCTGTCCCAACCGCCAAAGTAATGATAAAGGTTAGTATGCTTTCCGGCTTAAACAGTTTGTCCCAAATGCTTAGAGGCTTTGGCACATTAATTATCGGAACTAAGCCTTTGGTGTAACCAACGGCTATGGTTAAGCCTTCTCCCTCAGTTAGGAGGCGGGTTGATTTAAAACTTGCTGACAGCTCTCTCTTTTCGGAAATACATGGTATGGAGGAGCCCTCTACTCCTTCGTAACAAGCCGCTTGCAAAACTTCCGATGAAGGTAGGTTCACAGTTGCTGAGACTGCCTCGATTAGGACTGGCCAACCGTTACCAGTGATGTTCCAATAAAGCTCGTCATAGTCGGCAAGGCTAGTAAGAACTCCACTAGCTAAATATTCAATTTTGTAGGTTTGTTCTCCGGAAATAGTTTTATCGGCTTCCCCAATCTTGATCCGCAAGTAGTTATCCAAATTAATTAGTTCGTATTTCTCTTTTGCCCCGTTTCTTTCTAGCTCCAAGACTTCAACTTGAGTGTAGTGTTTTTCGCCAGCTTCGTTTTGATAAACTGTCGGCAGATCCCTGAAAATTCCGTGTTTCTCCTGAGCGCCAAAATCAACGACAACAGTTTCGATTACAGCAACCTTACCAGAGGGTTGGACATTGATAAGGGTGTCAAAACTTTCAATGACCCAGTTTTCGCTGGCGGCGGAAGCTACCGGAAAAAGTAGGCCAAGCCCCACAAGACAAAGCGTTGCGAGAAACAGTTTAATCTTGTTTTTCAGAAGGTAGTCCCTTTCGTAACAAATACCAAAGTTATTTATTTTTTCTCTCTACAAATTTCTGCCAAACAACCAGCAGTGGGGCGGCGTTGAAGATCGAAGAGTAAGTACCGGAAATAATACCGATTAAAAGCGCAACCACAAACCAACGGATGGAGGCTCCTCCGAACAAAAGAAGTGAGAGTAAAACCAGCACGACTGTCAGTGAAGTGTTTATGGATCTGCCGATTGTCTGCATAAGTGAGTGCTCTACAGTCTCTTCAAAGTCTTTTAGTTGGCCTCTGTTAAGATTTTCTCTGATCCGATCAAAAACAACGATTGTGTCATGTACGGAAAAGCCGATTACAGTTAAGGCAGCGGTCACAAAGAGCGAATCAACCTCAACAGCTAGGAAATGTCCAAGGATAGAGAAGGCTCCGACCAAAATAAGCACGTCGTGAAGAAGAGTTATAATTGCTGTAGCGCCGAAGCGCCAGCTTGAAGCTGGCTTAGGAACACTTCTGAACGCCCAAGCAATATAGAGAACAATCGTTATTGAGGCAACGACAAGAGCAGTTAGCGATTTTATCAACAACTCTCTTCCAATGGTTGGGCCGATAGTCTCCCGTCTTAATTCCTTTGCTCCTGGAAAACTTTGGTTAAATTCTTCAATCAATCCCTTGGTTTCTTCTTCATCTAGAGGTTTAGTTCGCAGAAGATAAGTATTTTCGCCAGTGGTTTGAATAGTGGAAATCTCGATATTTTTTCTTGATCCAGTCTGGGTAATTTCCTCTTGAGTGGCTGTTCTTTTAAACTGTAGTTCAAGGAGCGTACCGCCGGTAAAGTCAATACCTAGGTTCAAACCCCACAGAAACAGGGATACTAGGCCTGGTACGATCAAAAACAGCGAGAAAGCAAAAAACCAGTTTCTTTTTTTAACAATTTTTAGCATTAAAGATTACCTTTCAATTCTTCGAAGTCCGCTAGTATTTGCTCTTCAATTTCCTTCAAAGCCTCTTCGACTACTAACTCAATATTGTTGATCTTTTCGTGCAAAAATTCAAAAGATCTTTCTTGGGTACCATCAAGGAAGGCTTCCATAAAAATCTTTCTGTCTACCTCTGAGAGTACCTCCAAAAATCGGTTCAGAAGTTTTTGGTGGTAAAGCAACGTAATAGCCTCAGCAAGTTTTTGCCTTTCTTCACTAGAAAGCTCAAGGGTCTGCAAGGCAATGATGGCCTTCGGCTCCGCTACAAAATGCTTAACTAATAAACTCATAGGTTAAATTGGTCCTAGTTTCGGACTCCCGTCTGTTTCATCGATAAAGAAGAGTAGTACTGGGTTTTTATAGTTTCCATAATAAATTCCAAGAGCATCCATTGCTTCCGGCGAACCCCCAAAGTTTTTACCAGTACTTCTAGAGGGTCCGCTGTCGGCAATCACCGCAACAACGCTCTTGCCGTTGGCAGGGTTAACAATTAAAACCTTACGGTGCCTATACCATTCAGACTTACTTCTATCCCAACCAGCGATCGCAAAAGTTTGTACTACTGCATAATACTTCTCCTTCTCAATCGCTTCCGTAGTTAAGGCGTACTTATTAGGTGCAAAGTAACCAAGGGCGCCTCTATTTTTGGTCATGCCACTTTTACCGTAGGCAGCTCTGCCGTTAGCAGAGTTAAAGTGCTCAGTTATAGTTTCTCCCGGATAGCGCGGTAAGTGTTGCTCTAAACCAATCTTACCGTAGTTTGTATTAAGACGGTTGTCCGCAAGTTCCGCCGCCACCCTAACACCAGTAATTTCCCTAACAGAAGTGATAATTTCCCGTTCTTCCTCGACGGTTAGTGGTCGGTTGCTCTCTGGAAGCTTGCCTATCAAAGCCTCAGCAAGAGCCTTGTCGACAACTTCTTTAGCCTTAATGTCGCTTGTTATCCGGTTAGTTCCAACTTCCGGCTTTTCGCTGGAAAGCTTCGACAACTGTCTTTCAGGTGTAATACCGCTTGAAAGCATTATCATACTAGCGGCAACAGCTGCCATTGTCCCTCTAGTACCCCTCTTCAAAACCTCATCAACGTCGATACCTTTTTCGGAAAGCCACTTAGCTGTCTCTGCGTGTTTATCCTCAAATTCGTTAAGTAGTTCTTTTCGTCTTTTCTCCCACTTCCGGGCTAAAAACTGGAAAGAGGGGCTTTTTTCACTTTTTTTAAAAAGCATCTTAAAAAGTTTTGTCTTAAGGTTAGAAAGCAGTTTTACATTCATTTATCTTGGTAAACTGCCCTTAAAAAGGTCCTCGTTACAGTTATGGCGGTAAACATTGACACTAAAATACCGATTGCCAAAGCAACGGCAAAACCTCGTACTTGTCCGGTACCAAACTGAAAAAGTACTGCTGTAGTGATCAATGAAGAGACATTAGAATCTCGGATTGAATTCCAAGCCCTAGAAAAACCAATCTCAATTGCTTGACGTTTTAGCTTGCCAGCTCTTATCTCCTCTTTCATTCTTTCGAAAATAAGAATGTTGGCATCAACCGCCATACCAATGGAAAGAATAAATCCGGCAATTCCGGCTAAGGTCAGGGTAATTGGTATCAGCTTAAAGATCGCTAGGGTCACAAGTGTATAAATAATTAACGCAACATCAGCAAGAAGTCCAGATTTGCCGTAGAAAAAAATCATAAACACAGCAACAATAAACAGGCCAATGCAGCCGGCGATCAAGCTTTTTTCTACTGACTCGGCTCCTAAAGTCGCCCCAACTGTTCGTTCGGAAATAATATCAATCTTCTTTACCGGTAAGGCTCCCGCCTTAAGTTGGGTAGAGAGTCTTTTTGCTTCTTCCGTGGTTAACCCGCTGATTATTCCGTTTTTGTCAATTTCGGAATTGACGGTTGGTGCACTAACCAAAAAATCGTCTAAGAAAACTGCCAGTGGTTGGCCGATTAACCTTTTGGTCAGATCGCGGAACTTACCGGCACTTTCTGCTTTTATTTCGAACTCAACTACGGGTTCCGAGGGGCCCTGGGTTTGGGTTTGGGTAAAACTGACATTAGCACTCTTTAGGTCTTTACCGGTAATGCCAGTTGGTTTGGAAGTTTCTAACGTCATAAAGGTGCCGGGGGGTGTGTTGGGATCGGCTGCTTCCCGAAATTCCAGTTTGGCGGTTTGCCCAACTAATTTTTTGGCTTCTTCAGCATCTTTTACACCAGGCATTTGGACAATTAGGCGGTATTCGTTACCAACTGTGGAAGTTTGTACAACCGCCTCCGAAACTCCAAATAAATTGACTCTTCTTTCAATAACTTCTTTCGCTGCTTCAAGGGCCTCAGTTTTTTGACCGACGGGTACATCGCTGACGTCAGCTTTTAAAATCAAATCCGTTCCACCTTGCAAGTCCAAACCAAGCTTGACATTTAGATCGCGCTCAATGTGGAAGATCTTAAAAAACGAAAAATCAAGGGCCGGCCCAGCCAAGACGGTATCGATTTTGATAGGCCCAAAACTAAATTTAACCGGCACTCTGGGCCAATCAATCACTACCGCTAAAGCGGTGAGCAAGAAAATTAAAGCCAGCATTAATCTAATTCTTTTCAATTTGGCATCCTCGACAAAATATAGATCGCTTCGCGCTCTGCGCTAGTTTCGCTATCTTCGTGCGTAATACGATAAATCTCAGTTTTTAAAAACTCCTTTTTGCAAGATATTTTACTTCCTAGGAAAATATCGACCGCATATCAATTTCAGCGTTTTCAAAACCACTTACTAGGTCGATATAAACTCCACTTAAGAAATCATTTCTTCCTCATCACCAATTAGCATCACCCGAGTTTTTTCCAAGATACCGCTGACAAAGGGGTCACGGCGACGTTTGCGGAAGTTAAATTCATCTTCAGTCATAACTGTGTAATTGACTTCCCGACCAACTTCGCTTTCGGCCTGCTTTACAAGCTGAGCTAGTTGTGGAATAACCACATTACCAACAATCAGAAGGTCAACATCGCTACTACCAACCGGTCGGCGGCGAATAAATCCTCCGGAGACAACCGCATACTTTATTTTTCCGAGTTTTCCCCTCTCTTTGATAATATTTCCACCTAAACCGCTCTGTTTGGCTATCATGCGGGAAAGTTCATCGTAAAAAATGTAGTCTTTACGAAAGCCGTAAAACTTACGGTTAGCCCGTGCTTCACTAAGAAGAGCCCCCGCTTTTTCAAGCCGCGAAAGTTCGGCTCGTACAGCGTTGATTTGCTCACTAACCATTCTTACTAACTCCCGTACGTAGAAGATTTTTCCCGGGTTAGTGAGGAAAACTGTTAATAATTTTACTCTGGTTTTCGAAATTAATAAGTCTTTTAACATTTATTCACCTCCTCCCATCATGTAACACTCGTGCCGACAGGAAGCATCTCCATCCAAATTTGGCCACGGTTAAAGTCTATTTCTTTACCACTCGTGTCTTGCAGTTTTGTTCTCCCTTCTTGCGAAGCCTTACTCCAAGTTCCCTCAATAACAGTGCCGTCCTGAAAAACTTTGGCGACACCGCCCCCCACGGTCTTGAAATTGCGGTTGGAAACCCCAGGAGTAACTTCTTTGTAACCTAAGTTTTCAATAAAAATAACGATAACGGCCTTTGCAGTCAGCTGGACATTATGTTCCTGATCCATGTGGGGAGCTCCACCATTGAAACGTTTGTAGCTGTTATTGGCCGGATCGTAATCCCACCGAACCGCGTAATTACCCTTGAGACCAATATTAATGATGGAATGAGTTGGTGAAGTTGATGGGGCATCTTCCTTAAACTTCCAATTTTCGAAGCTAGAACTCTTATTAACACCCCTGCTTGTGGCAACTTCCCAGAGTTTATCGGTGGTTGAGTGTCCAGTGTGCTCCCCACCACCTGGGGGAATTCGGTAGTAGGTAGGGCTACCAATGGCGAACTGGTCAAAATCTTTTGCGCCAAAGGTCTTGCCAGCTAAACTCCTTACGTATTCGTTGCCTCCCCAATGAGAGTAAGCCCCTTGATACTCAACCAACCAATCAAAGTAGTATTCACGCGCACTTCTAATTGGGCCAATTTGGCTACTTTGCGACAGATAGATAGCTAAAAATCTGGTGATATCGCCTTCCGCCAAAGCTTCGTAAACAATATCGGCCCTGCTCAAACCTCGTTGTGGCCGGGCAACTATTGAGTTTTCAATCATTACTCCTAGTGGGACTCGGTTGAAGATAACGTCTGCCTCACTTTTTTTGAAGAGAACTCCGTTAATTGGGTTAGGGAAGTTAGCCGGCTCTTCTGGTTTACCAGAGATTAACTTACCCTTAGGAGAGAGGGCTTCATCACTACCAACAATCTTCTTGAAACCAAATTCATAGCCTGCCCAAGCGGAAAAACCAAGCAAAACAAGAGCAAGGGCACTCACCAGTAACTTCTTTACTATTGGTAAGGCGCTAAATTTCTCTTTTAAAGATTTTAAGGCTAACATTTTTCGCTATTTAGAGTAGCATACTTACTCAAAGTTGCGCAAGCAGAGATTTATTATTATAATAGGCACCTTGCCACTTCTTAAATTGGTGTGTTAATATCAAGCCTGGATTTTTAAAATAGTTAAATGCCAAAAAGAACTCGGCAAGAAAAAATGGCGGCGCAGCTACGAAGGTTGCAAAGTCTTCAAAACCAACCTAAAAAACAAGACTCGCCGTCTTCACAAGAAGTTGTTGCCTTGCCAAAGGTTTCTCTTGAGTTTGTACCAACCTCAACTCGCATCCAACCCCAAAACTTTAATTATACTTATGTTTTTGCCGATCTTCGCAAAACTTTGATCTTTGCTGTTGCGGCGGTTATTTTTGAAATCGTTTTGAGTTTAACCATCCTTTAACTAACCCAAAGCAAATTGTGCTTGACAGCCACGTACGGGTGTGCTAATCTGATTTCGAGGCTGCCTTAGCCTCAAGTTTTGTTTAATTATCCTTTTACCTCGAAAGGAGGTGACAAGTGTATCTTACCTGTACCGGTAGTACCTGCTACTCGGGTACCGGATACCCCTTATTATGGCTTCAATGTATTGTGTAAAGTGTCGTGCAAAAAGAGAAGTTGCTAACCCTGAATCAGTCACCATGAAAAACGGCAAGAAAGCTCTCCGCGGAACTTGCCCGGTTTGTGGAACTAAAATGTTCAAAATTGGTGGTTAGTAAATCAAGCAACCCGCTTAAGAAAAGGCGGGATCCTGTTTTTTACCACAGAAAAGCTCCCTATCATGGGGGTTTTTCTGTTAGGCTAGTTTTTAAATTTAGATGAGAGAAGATGTACTACAGTTGGTAGGAGAGAAATTATTATAATAGAGAGCAGAATTGGCAGTAAGTACTTGTCAACGTCCGGAATTAGTCTACCTAAAAAGTAACCTGAAACTGTTACCCCCACAGCCCAAAGAAACCCACCAATTAAATTGTAAAAAAGGAAGGTTTGATAGTTCATTTTCCCAACCCCAGCGACAATTGGGGCGAAGGTTCGTACTATCGGCAAGAAACGGGCTAGAACTACGGCTTTGCCTCCATGCTTACGGTAGAAATTCTCCGCCTTCAGCAAGTGGTTCTTATGAAACCAGAAAGAATCCTCTTGGTTAAAAATTCTTGGTCCGATTCTTCGTCCGAAAGAATAGCCAACGTTGTCCCCTAAAACCGCAGCCAAAAAGCTTCCAAGACTTAAAAAGAATATGTTAAACACACCTGCCGAGGCCAAAAAACCAGCTGTAAAAAGTAGCGAGTCTCCAGGTAAGACTATTCCAATTAAGAGTCCGGACTCGGCGAAAACCATAGCAAACACTCCTAAGTACCCTACTGCTTCAATAATTGCCTTCAAGTCCAAATTCAGCAGGTTTTCCATAATTTAAAACAACCTCGTTTTAGTTTTTAAAATGGCTCAACCTTCCGCTGCCCGGTACTGAACCGCCTCTGCAATGTGGGCAGGACTAATCTCTTCCTCAGAAGATAGGTCGGCAATGGTTCTGGCAACTTTCAAAAGTCTAATATAACCCCGAGCCGAAATTTGGAAACGGTTAATAGCCGCTGATAGGAGCTTTTTGCAATCTTCCGAGAGTTTGCAAATTTCCTTCACTTGACGGGCAGTCATTTCTGAGTTGGCCATGAGTTTAAGGCTAGCGAGTCGCTTAGTTTGCCGGTCGCGAGCCTTTTGGACTCTTCCCCGAATTATTTTTGATTCTTCCCCAACCGGTAAATTGACCAGCTCTCTTGTTTTTACCGCCGGAACATTAACAAAAATATCAATCCTATCTAATATGGGACCGGAAAGCCGCTTTTGGTAACGCGTTACTTGAGAGGGCAAACAGCTACAGGTTCTTGTAGTCTCGCCAAAATAACCACAAGGGCAGGGGTTGGCAGCAGCGACCAGTGTAAATCTAGCCGGAAAAGTAACGTTACTAGCCGCTCTGGAGACAGTTACGAAACCATCTTCCAGGGGTTGTCTTAAGGCTTCCAAAACGTGACGAGGAAATTCGGGAAACTCATCCAGAAAAAGTACTCCACGGTGGGCTTGGGAAATTTCTCCTGGTTTGGGATTTGTACCACCACCAATAATCCCGACACTGCTAGCAGTATGGTGAGGAGCACGAAACGGTCTCGCCCGTATTAAACCCTCTTGCACGCTGCTAAGAACGGAATAAATTTTGGTGACTTCAACCGCTTCATCAAAGGTCAGCTTAGGTAAAATGGAGGGGAGGGAGCGGGCGAGCATTGTCTTACCTGCTCCAGGCGGCCCCTTAAGTAGAACATTGTGGCCACCGGAGGCAGCGATTTCCAAAGCTCTTTTGGCTTGTTCCTGACCCCGCACGTCTTTCATATCAAATTCCGAAAAGTTAAAGTCTTCGAACTTAAATTTTGCTTTCTTAAGGGCGGTAATCGGCTTGATTTGTGAGAGGTGGTCAAAACACTCTTTGATACTCCCAGCAGGGAAAATTTTTAGCCCAGTAACGACCGAAGCTTCGATGGCGTTGGCAGAGGCAGTGATTAAATTTTCAAACCCCTGCTCCTTTGCCATCGAGGCAAGTAACAGCGCGCCCCGGGTCGCATTGATCGACCCATCTAAAGAAAGTTCCCCAAAGACCAGTGTTTTAGGCAAATCGGCAGAAAGTTGTCCACTGGCAACCAAAATCCCCAAGGCAATTGGCAGGTCAAAACTAGGACCTTCTTTGGGTAGATCAGCCGGAGCTAAATTAACCGTGATCCTTTTGGCGGGAAAGTCCGCTCCGGTGTTCTTTATAGCCGCTCGAACCCGTTCCTTTGATTCTTCAACTGCCTTATCTGGTAAACCGACAATGGTAAAAGAAGGTAAGCCTTGCGAGGCAATATCAACTTCAACTGTAATCGGAACTGCCTCTAAGCCAGCTAATGCACCAGAAAAAACTTTGGCAAGCATAGTTAGGAATTATATCACGCAGTGATACAAGAGGTTAAGGAAGTTCGAAGCTAACTTCAGCGTTTTCGTAAATTAGTTTGAATTCCTTTTCCTTAGTGGGGACAATGTAGGCAACAGTAATGCGCGTGGTTTCGCCCGAGTTAAGGCTGTATAACACTGGCTTTTCGGCTTCGTACCCAGCGGTGTATTGGTTGTCGTCACTGTCTTTCAAGCGGAAGCTGGCTGGACTGTAAGTTACTGCTGTATCTTTTTTATTCTTAAGGGCAATCTTAACATTTAGCAAAGATTGGTTGAAATACTCATCTTGCAAGTAGGCAGACTGAGAAGCGTTTTTTTCGTAATAATCTCTTTGCTCCCCCTTTTGTTTTTCATACACTCCGTCGATTTCCGCTTTTTCTAAAGTAATACTAATCCCGCTAAGAGTTTCTATTTCCTCGTTAATCTCACCTTTGATGATGCCTGCTGGTTCGGCTGGCTTAGTAGCTACTTTTGCTTTTTTCTCAAGTTGACTGTCAGCGGTTTGCCCGCTACCTTTACCAAGAAAGTAAGCACCGATTAGGGCAGTGATTATTAACAACGAACCTATACCAAGAGTTAAATAAAGTGTTTGTTTCTTGATTTCTATTATTTTGGGTTTGGGATTGAGGTTAACTACCTCGTCAGTTGGCGTCTCTTCTGGCATTAATTTAAATTATCAACCCGAAATTGCCTTTGTGTCAACCGCCACCTTAGTAGAGTCGCGAATTAAACGACCTTTTTGTCGCGGGCTAAAAGGTAAGTATCTCTCTTGGTTAAAACCAGTGCGCCCAGCGAGAAAACTGTGGCAAGAAAAGTGGTTAGGCCACCGATGATTGGCAAAAGTGTTACTAAGGCGTAAACCGCTAAACCAACCAGCAAGGTTAAAACCTCATTAACCTTGGCTTGGGTCAGAAGTAATTGGCCAACCAGGTAGACCACAAAAACTCTTGAAAGAAAAATAGCTATTCCATAGATGGCCAGTAACATCAAACCAAGTGGAACACCTACCACCGTGACCATCAATACCACCGCAGCAACCGGAACCAAAATTAGGGTTAAAGCTCCCACTCCAAATGAAAGCCACGGTCTATTCCTAAGATTTGCGACCGCTGCAGTGTTAAAAACCGGGAAGAATTTGATCAAGATTAGACCAACAACAAGGAGAGTGAACAAACTAAGCAGTTTCAAAAAGAGTGCAAAGCCGGTAAGGACTCCTAAAACTTTTTCTTTTGAGGGTACCTCTTCAGGAGCGGGTGAGTTCTTGGTTACTGAACCTGTGACCGTGGCGCCAGAGGCAATTGAGGCATCTTCCGTGCTCCAGTAAGTAATATTACCGGCAACAACGGCGCTAGGGGTCAAACGCAACGAACCAACCCAAGCCTCAACATCCCCACCTACCTCCCCAGAAAGAGTAACGTTGCCGGCTCCTATTCTTATGTCCCCACCAACCGGGGCATTCAAGTTAATATTGCCTGCCCCCGCAACCACCGAACCACCAATACTAGCACCTTTGGTAACTTCGACAGAGCCTCCACCAACGGTTAGGTTGCGACCGATTTTTCCACCGATGGTTACTTGGCCCCCGCCAACTCGTACATCTTGGTTAACTTCACCGTTGATAGTTACTTGCCCCCCACCAACTATCAAGTCTCCGTTAATCTTGCCTTCAACCAAAACTATACCAGCACCAGCATAAACATCACCATTAACCGTCCCAAAAATTTCGACCCGTTCGTTAAAAACAAAGTAGTCTTTATTAACAGTTTCGCCCGCATTTAGTGTTGTTACCTCGGGTTTTCGAGAACTATCCTTACCAGCCTGTACTGAAGGGGTAACAAAAAGTAGTGTCAGAGCAATAAAAAATAGTAATATTTTTCTCACTCGCCAATGGTAATACTTTACTTTACTGTCTGTCAAGGAGTTCACAAACAAAAAGCCCCTAAGCTCTACAGCTCGGGGCCTTATGTTGTTCAAAGGTAGTTGGTAAGCCAGATTCTGTTTTCCGCCAGTTGGCGGAGATGGAAATCTATCTAAGTGTGATCAAAAATGGTCACTCTTTTCGCCTTTTTAAGGCGAATGCCCTCGACTTCGGCACTTAGCAAGCAGCGTCAACATGCCGTTCGGAGGTTACACCAAGGCGGATTGCCCGTTTCACCCTTCGACCAAACGCTAAGATCGAAGGCTACGTCTCTGTTGCTCTCGGAAGCTGTCATTTCAACTTCCGTGTTGCCATTTGTTTTAGCTAAACATTTGGCAACCACGAGGCTTTACAGCTAACTGCTTGCGCAGTTCACTTTGCTTTTTGGTGTCTGGACTTTCCTCTATCCACGCTTTCACGCAGACAGTATCCATCCCTCTACCTTTGAACGAGGCTAAGTATACCATAAATCAAGCTAAATTTCAAGTACTACCTACTTACAAGAAGTCTCCCTTTTATAAGCACTCGGGAACCTCGCGCTTGTATCCTCGGAAGGATATAATTAAGGATAATGCCGGAAATTATTGTCTTCATTATCGGGTTAGCCGCAGCTATCCGCGGGGCGGACTGGGTCGGGTCTGCGGCTGTTAAATGGGCAAAGCAGCAGGGAGTGTCTCAAATTGTCGTTGGTGCCACCCTGGTTTCGTTTGCCACCACCCTACCGGAAATCTCTATTGCCACGATAGGCGGCTTGATAAATAAAGATCCTCTGGTTGCATTAGGGGCTGTACTGGGATCACCTTTGGTAAATTTGGGTGTTATTCTAGGTATTTTATTTATTTTTTCCCGACGCCGACCCTCTACCGGTTATTATCTGCGCGCTCTTAATATTTTTTTGGTCACCTGTCTTGTACTTTTAATACTCTCTTTTTATCGCCCCTTGGGTAATACGGTAAGTTTATTGTTTATTGCTCTGGGAATAATGTTTCTAGTTCTGGAATTTATTATTGGGAAGAGATCAATCGGCTCAGCGGAAACTGCCTTAAATCGTTTTGAAGGCCTTTTAAGTTTGTTTAGTTTTACTCGCGATCGAGCCTTGTTACTTGAATTTGTTCTTGGCGTTATTCTTCTGGGGGTTGGAAGCAAATTTATGGTTGACTCAACTATCTCAATTGCCAGCCTTTTGAAAATTGATGAGTTTTTTATTTCTGTTACGCTAGTAGCCATTGGAACTTCACTACCCGAATTTATCACTGCTGTTAATTCGCTAATTTATAAACGGGAGAGTTTGTCAGTGGGTAATTTGGTTGGTGCTTCGGTTATTGATATTACTCTAGGAACTGGGTTGGCCACTTTATTTAAAGGGGCTACTCTTAGCTACCCAATTAACCTCTACATTTTTATTCCAATGATTATTATCGGTATTTTGTGCCTAGCTGCACTTTGGAAAAAATTACCACTTGCTTTGGTTGGGGTTTCCTTAGTTGTTACTGCCGCAGCTTCCCTAGCTTTGTTTTCTCTGCAGACAGTCTTTTAGCTTAAGGGCCCTTGCCGACAAACTCCGCGATTAAAACTTGAACTATGGCTGCAGTGGGAACAGCCACAATCGCTCCTGCCAAACCAAAGAGGTTGGCGCCAATAAGGATGGAAACAATGGTTAACAGTGGGTCTAAACCCGTGGCGTTCTGCATAACTTTAGGTACAACGATATTATTCTCCAGTTGTTGGATTAAAATGTAGAGCAAACCGACACCAATCGCTGAGATTGGGCTGATAGTCACGGTTATCAAAAGAGCTGGTACGGCTGATAAAATTGGGCCAACCACCGGAATTGCTTCTAAAAGTCCGGCGATAATTGCCAGCGGCAGAGCGTATTCAACGCCTAGCAGTCGCAAACCAACGTAAGTGGCAACTCCAATGATAATCATCAACATCACCTCTCCCTTCAACCAATTTCCAAGCTGACGTTCGACCTTGTGGGCCAAGTTTGTCACTTGATCTTTAGGGAGGTTGGGGAAAAGTCTGAATAAATTATTTTTAATTCGATCTCTTTCAAGAAGCATGTAGAAACTGATTACGGCGATGGTAATAAAGTTGACGATGACGTTGACCGTACTAACAAGGAAACTGAGCGCGTTGCCAAGAATAGAGTCAATTCGACTTGTTAGAATGGAGGCAATGTCGCGGTTATCGATACCAGGGATTTGGTTGTTAACGTAAAGGTAGGTAAAACGGTTTATATATTCGGGTAGGTTATTTACGAACTCCCTAACCTGAACTATCAAAGGCGGAAAAATGAAAAAGATAGTTATCCCTAGGACTGATATAGAAAGTATGTAAGCTAGAACCGCCGAAGTGGTCTTTCCAAGACCTCTGGAATGCAAAAAATCAGCAAGAAGCGCAAAGCCGGTCATTAAAATAAAGGCAGTAAGCAGGGAAATAACGATGAAACGCAGCTTCCAGGCCAAAATAAAGGTAATAATGATGACAATAGTGACAACAACTGATCTAGGCGAAATTTCAACTTGAGTTGGCTTCATGTATGATTATTCTAACAAAACTAACGGCTATGTGCTAGTTTCCTCACTTAACCAATTTTTAACAAGGTCGCCTGTACGAAAAACTAAGTCAGTAGAGTTAAAGTCAAACCAATAAATAGTCTTATCGCGCTTGTTCCAAGTCATCTGCCGCCGTACATAAGAATGGTGCTCGAATTTCATTCTTTGTTTGGCTTCTTCCAAACTTAGTTTGTGCTCAAGATACATTATTACTTGGCGATAACCTAATGACGTTAGGGCAGGTAGATTATGGTCGTACTTGGCAGCTAACCTGTCCACTTCTTCGACAAACCCTTGCTTAAACCACTGCTCAATCCGCTCGTCGATTTTTTGGTAAAGTTCCTCCCGACTGCCAGTCAAACCGGTTTTTAAAATATCAAAATCAGCCTTATATTTTTGTTGCAAAGCCGAGATAGGCTGGCCGGTCTGATAGTAAACTTCCAACGCGCGGGTAATTCGCCTTTTGTTATTTTTATCAATCCGCTCGAAAGTTGTTGGGTCAATCTTTTCCAAGTCGGAAAGTAGCAAGTCCAAAGATTTCTTTTCCAACTCACCCCGCAATCTCCAATCTGGGGCTGCCTTTGGTATCTTCAACCCTTCAGTAACTGCTTGGATATAAAGCCCTGTTCCACCCACAAGAATCGGCAACTTTCCCTGAGACTGAATCTCTTTTATCTTCTCCAGTGCCAACTGCTGATAATCCGCCAAAGAGAATTTCTGGTCTGGGCTAACCACATCGTAAAGGTAAATAGGAATTCCGTTGACAGTCCACTTACCCAGTCCACTTTGAACTTTTAGCTTTGAGCTTTTGGCTTCTTTGCCGGTTCCAATGTTCATACCGACAAAGACTTGCCGGCTATCAGCACTCACTATCTCACCGTTGAATTTTTTGGCAAGTGAAAGCGCCAAAGCAGTTTTCCCAGTCCCGGTCGGACCAACAATCACTAAAAGTTTTTGCATGAGGATAATTTAACACAAATACGCAAGTTAAAAGCAGGCAACTCTCAGGTCGCAAGTGGTAAACTGTAACCAATGGCTTTTAACCCAAATACGATTTGGCTTTCGCACTCTTCACTCAATGATTTTGAGAAGTGCCACAAGCTTTACTATTTACGCAACCTCTACCGCGATAAACTTAAGGGTAACCGTTTCCGCATCCAAATTGCCAACCCTTATTTTTCGTTGGGGGAGGCGGTTCACGATGCAATTGACCGGTTTGTAACTCGTTATCCGACTAGTGAGCGGGATAAAGACAAACTTTTTTATGAGTTTAAAAGAAGTTGGCAATTACGAGCTGGCAGGCGAGGCGGTTTTAAAGACAGCGCCCAAGAAGAATATTTTAAACAACGTGGGGAGGCTATGTTGGAAAGGTTTTACAAAAATTCAAGTTTTAGCAAAGGCCAAACTCTTAAAGTTGATTTCCCAAAATTGCCTTTAGTTGGTGAAGACGAAGTTGTTTTGGTGGGCAATTTTGATTGGCTGGAAAAAACATCTTCTGGTCTGCACATTCTGGATTTTAAAACTGGGACAAGTGAAGAGGAAGGTTCCCTACAGCTTCCAATTTACGCCCTTTTAGCTACCCATGTTTTAAAACTTCCAGTGGAAAAAGTAAGTTACTGGTATTTGGATCGGGATGATAAACCTAAAGAAGTGCCTCTGGGTGATTTAGACAGTGTTTTAGCTCAACTTAAGCAAAAGGCACAGGAAGTAGCTACGGTTATTGCCAAGCAAGATTTTACTGACAAGGCCCGGCCTTGTACAACTGATTGTGAAGCTTATCAAGCCGTGGTTGACGGTAAAGGTGAGTATCTTTTTACCGACTTCAACCGCAAACGCGAGGTTTTCTACCCAAATGTCTGATTATATTGTTGGATCTCGGCGGCCCAAGCCGGGTGACAGAGTGATTATTATTCAAAAGAAAAACTACGGTACTGAAAAATTTGACGAGGGAATAGTTACCAATGTCCTAACTTCTAAAGAGTTTCATCCGCGGGGACATAAGGTACGTTTAACCAACGGAATCGTTGGGCGAGTTCAGAACTTTGCTGATCAAAAGGGTACAACTGCCCGACAACCCAAATACGAGAAAGAGGCCCAAACAAACGACGAGCAGCCAAAGTACTTTCCAAGTGAAGATGATTTAGCCTGAAAACCTACGTTTTGCACAAAGTGCAAAAGGCAAGCTTCTGAGAGAAATTTGCTAAACTAACTGAAAGCAAATTTCGAACAGGTGCTTACTTGCGCACACTTTTCTTAATACTTTTGGCAGCAATAAACCCAATCGTGTTCATCTGCGGTAGCTGCAGAGATTGGCCAGTTTTTGGGTTTCGTCCAGTCCGCGCCTTTCTTCCTCGGATAACAAAGGTGCCGAAGCCGGAGATGACCACTTTCTCACCCTTTTTTAAGGAATCTTCAATAAAATCAAAGGTGGCATCAACCGACTCTTTAGCCGCTTTTCTAGTTAAACGAACCTCTTTGGCAACTTTTTCGATAATATCTACTTTTAACATTTTTCACCTCCCTTCGACTTGTTCAACAAGCCTTACTTTAACTCTACAGTAAATATCTTGTTAAATCAAGACAAATAAATATATGAATGTTTATTCATATATCGTGCTTGGGCGCGTTATTCAGGTATTAATTCATCGATCCTCTTGATCGCCTTAGCTTTCATCTTGCTTTCAGTTTCGATCAAAACCGAGCGAAAAAGGGTTGGACCCTCCTCCACCCATTCAAATTTGACCGGCTCTGTGTCTTTCTGTTTTTTAATAATAATCTGGGGCTCTACCCCTAAAACTGAATGTAGTGCTCCGCTCATACCGATATCGGTCACAAAGGCAGTTCCACCCGGCATAATCCAAGGGTCAGCACTCGGAACATGGGTATGAGTTCCCAAAACTGCCGTTACCCGACCGTCCAAAAACCACCCCATAGCAGCCTTTTCACTGGTTGCCTCGGCATGAAAATCGACAATTACAAAATCGGGTTTTTCCTTTTTCACCTGATCCAAAAGTATTGTATCAACAGTACGGTAAGGCTCCTCAGTTGGGCCTTCCATCCATTGCCTACCAATAATATTAATAACCAAAACTTTTTTTGTGCCGATCTTAACAATCGTAAAGCCAAACCCCGGGCTATCAGAGGGGTAGTTGGCCGGGCGGATCACGGTTGGATCGCTATCCAGAGTTTGGTTGAATTCAGGTTTAAACCAAATGTGGTTGCCACTAGTAAAAATATCCACTCCGTACTCCCGCAGTTCATCAACTCGCTCGGCTGTTGCCCCTTTACCATGAGAAAGATTTTCGATATTGGCAATCACCAAATCGATTTTTTCTTTTTTACGCAAGTTAGGAAGCACTTCGGCTACTGCCTTACGGCCAAGTTTTGCAACTACATCACCAATTATTAAAATCTTCATCGATTTAGGATTTATGATCTAGGGTTTAAGATATCTAAAATCTGACATCTTAGATCTTCGATCTAATGTGCTACTGACTCGGCTCTAGTTTCACGAATAACCGTTACTTTCACCTGTCCCGGATAGGTAATCGAGTCATGAATTTTCTCCGAAATATCGTGGGCCAGCACAGTAAGGGTATCGTCATCAACCTGTTCCGGGTAAACTATTACCCGCACCTCACGTCCAGCAGCAATCGCGAAAGATTTATCAACACCTTTGAAGGAGCTGGCAACATTTTCGATTTCCGTCACGCGCTTGATGTAGTCTTCGACTGCTTCATGACGTGCACCAGGACGGCTGCCGGAAATAGCATCAGCAATCCAGACAATTACCGATTCCGGAGCGGAAAAGGGTTTATCCTCGTGGTGTTCGGCAACCGCGTTAATGACTTTCTGGTCGATATTGAATTTCTTAAGGTAGTCAACACCAAGTTGGACATGGGTTCCTTCCTGCTCGCTGGTAAAAACTTTACCAATATCGTGGAAGAGACACCCAAGACGCACCATGTTAACATCAGCACCGATCATCCGGGCAATTGCCATACCAATTTTAGTTTCTTCTTCGGTGTGCTGGAGAAGGTTCTGACCATAAGAGAAACGCCATTTAAATCTCCCTAAGGTTTCAACAATTTCGTTGGGTAAGTTGTGCACCCCCACTGCAGCACAGAGTTTTTCTCCTTCGGCCCGTCGGATTTTCTCAAAGTCGGATCTCACTTGCTCGACAATTTCCTCAATTCGGGCCGGGTGAATTCGTCCATCCACCATCAGCTTTTCGAGGGCAACTTTAGCAACTTCTCTTCGTTCCCCGTCAAAAGAAGAAAGTCGAATTGTTCCCGGAGAGTCATCCAGATCTACATCAACTCCAGTAGAGAGTTCAAAAGCGCGGATATTTCTACCCTCACGACCGATAATCCTACCCTTCATATCTTCGTCCTCAAAGCGAACGATTGAGGTGGTGTATTCAGCAACGTAATCAGTCGCACCGTTTTTCATGGCATCAATCAAAATCGCTTTGGCTTTTTCATCCGCCTCTTTTTTAACCGCCTCTTCCGCCTCCCTGATCCGCCGGGAAACTTCACTTTTAAGCTTGGTTTCCGTTGCTTCTAAAATAAGTTTTTTGGCTTCTTCCCTGGTTATTCCAGCGACTTTTTCCAGTTTGCCGGCTAACTCACCTTTTCCTTTTTCAATCTCTTCTTCCCTTAATTTGAAAGAGTTTTCCCTAGATTCAAGCTCGCTAATTTTTTTATCAAGAGTCTCTTCTTTAGCAACCACCCTTGCCTCAAGCTGTAGAACCTCAGAACGTACCTTGCGGGTTTCCTCTTCGGCCTCACGCTTAATCTTAAACGCCTCATTTTTGGCATCAAGAATAATTTCCCGGGCATCGGTTGGTTCTTTGTCTTCTTTATCTTTTTTGGTTTGGGGAAGTCGGCCTTTAATTACGTTCTGGTACGCGTAAGCTCCTGCCCCTCCGACTAAAAGGGCTACAATGGCTATTAAAACTGGGTCCATAAATTATTTTCACCTTTGACCTTTCTTGAGTAAATCACCAAATAGATTATAAGTTGCAGTCCGGGCAGGGGATAAATTAACAGGCAGGGCTTAGTCAATTAAAGAATTTACTTGTACTATCAGTCTAATTAACTAATCTACTTTTAAACTATTCTAACTCTTTACGGGACAAACTGTCAACGACTTTTTTGATAATTTCCCAGTCAAAACCTTTTGAAGCTAGATACCGGCTCATTTTTAATCTAAATTCTTTTGCGTTAAGGTTCTTGTAAGCGGAAAGTTTCTTTTGGGCTGCTTGCTTAGCGGTTTCGAGGGGGTCGGCAGTGTTTTCTTTCAGAACTTCGTCGATAATGTCTTTCTCAACACCTTTTTGGAAAAGTTCGCTTTTGATAATACGGGGAGAGGCTTTTCTAAATTTTGTCCTTTGTTCCACCCACCAAGTTGTAAATTCCCTGTCGTTTATTTGCCCGATCTTTTCCAAGCGTTTCAAAACACTTTCCACTGATTTTTCAAAGGATTTTTTCTCCTCCTCTCCTTTGTCGCTTAACCGCAGTTTCTGGAGAAGGTAGTTGCTAATTTCTCTTTGGGAACGTGGTCGGTAGGAGAGAAACTTGATAGCTTTTTCGAACAAACGGTCAGTTTGATCGGCAAAAATGAGTTCCTCAACTTTTTTTTGAGAAACTTGTTCACCAATTTTTAACTTATTGAGAATTTTAATTTCAAGAGAGACTGCAAAAGCAAACTGCCCGTCAAGGTAAACATTAACCCGTCTTGGGTCTTTTTTACCGGGTTGGATATCAGTAATTAGCGGCATTAAACTTACTCTTCGGCTTCTTCGTCTTCGGCTTCTTTCATTTCCATCACCGCTTTACCGTTAGCAAAGGCCTCTTTTACCTTTTTTTCGACTTCGGCAAACACTTTCGGGTTTTCTTGTAGGTAACTTTTGGCAGCTTCCCGACCTTGGGCAATCTTTTGTTTTTCGTATTCAAACCAAGCGCCTGATTTGGCAATGACCCCGGTTTCCACTGCAGCATCAAGTAGAGAACCTTCGGCACTAATTCCCCTGTCGAACATAATGTCAAATTCTACAGTACGGAAAGGCGGGGCAACTTTATTTTTAACAACTTTAACTTTAACTCGGTTGCCTACTACTCGGTCACCTTCGGTAATATTTTCTGTTCGGCGCACATCCAGCCGTACTGATGAGTAAAATTTGAGAGCCCGCCCGCCCGGAGTAACTTCCGGATTACCAAACATTATTCCAACTTTTTCACGCAATTGATTGATAAAAATCACCAAGGTATTAGATTTAGAAATAGCACTAGCTAGTTTTCGCATCGCTTGGCTCATAAGACGAGCTTGTAAACCAATGAAGGAATCTCCCATTTCCCCTTCCACTTCGGCTCTTGGTACAAGAGCAGCCACGCTATCAACAACTACCACATCGACTGCTCCACTTCTTACTAAGGTCTCAACAATTTCCAAAGCCTGCTCACCGGTGTCCGGTTGGGAAATTAACAGTTCCTTAATATCAACTCCAATTGAGGCTGCCCGCTGTGGATCCAGAGCGTGCTCAGCATCCACAAAAGCAGCTACCCCACCTTTTTTCTGACCCTCCTTTACAACATGCAAGGCAAGGGTTGTTTTACCGCCACCTTCTGGGCCAAAAATTTCAACAACTCGCCCACGCGGCAAACCACCAACTCCAAGAGCTAGATCCAAACCCATTACACCAGTGGAAATTACCTCGACATTCATTTTGTCGCCGGTTTCCCCTAACTTCATAATCGCGCCCTTACCAAATTGTTTTTCAATTTGACCCATGGCGGCTTTTATAGCTTCTAGTTTGTTACTATCCATTAAAAATTTCCCTTTCGGGCAAGTGTATTTTGTCGGACATTAATGACACCATAGCACAAAGAAAAAGGTCAGACAACGGCCTCTTTTTGGGTCAAACTACTACTACTTTTGGTGTATAAAACTCTTCGCAAAAGCTCGACTCTTGTATCTCTGACGCGATATAATTAGCGAATTCGGGGAGTAGTATAGTGGTAATACACCGCGCTGGGGGTGCGGTATCGGGAGTTCAATCCTCCCCTCCCCGACCATGTAGGTTCGAAGCCGTCTTCGGCGCAGAGCGCGAAGCGATCTATTCCTATCACCCCGACCAGTTTAGTTTTTCCTGTATAACCAAATTTGATAAAGGATTATTCCAGTTGTGATAACTCCAATTCCTTGTCCAATTACTAAAACGGAATCTTTTTGCAAAAGTCCGTGAAGTGTCCAAAGAACATAAGCTATAAAAGAAAGGACCATAAAAGTTGTAGATAATCCTTTCGTTGACTTTCTTTGAAGGTTATTTCTTATTTGAGCGGGAAAACCAATAACTTTTACCACAACCCCAAAGATTATAGTTAAGATGCCAACAATTGCTGCAATATCAAATCCTGAAAGGTTCATAGCTGCCAATTTAGAACGTAGTGATAAAATATCATCCGTAGGAAGTTATTTTAGCACTTTGGTGTTAGAATTCGAACTATGAGTAAGGAAAATAAACTAGTAGTTGAGATTAATAAGTCTCCAAAAGAGGTTTTTGAATTTTCTCTTAATCCTGCCAATACTCCTAAGTGGTTAGATTTTATAGTTAAAGAAGAAACCAACGAATGGCCAGTAAAAATAGGGACTATTTACAGAAACCAAAACAAAGAAGGAGTTTGGACGAAGTATGTTGTTACAGAATTTAAAGAAAATGAAATGTTCGTCCTAACCCCAAAAGATGGAAACTATCAAGTTAAATACACTCTAAAACCACTTGGGAAAAATAAAACTGAGTTGGAATACTACGAATGGGTCGATGAAGGTGAGCTTGAAGAACCTTTTACCATAGAGGTATTGAATAAGTTAAGGTCAGTTATGCAAGGAGAAAGCGATTTAGGTTCTCAGGGCTGAAATTGAAACTATTCATTTGAGGCCAGAGGTTCCGTGGCTTGCCCTGCGAAGCTTTAGCGAAGAAGGGTCCAGCCAGGCTAACCAAGATTTATTGACAATTACTTTAATATCGATTAAGTTGATCAAACATATGTCAACAGATAACAAGAAAGTCAAGGGATTCACGGACGAGGAACGAGACGCGATGAAGGAGCGTATCCTAGAGCTGAGGGCGGACAAGGCGGACGAGGAAAGCGCCGTGCTCGCAAAGATCGAGGCGATGCCGGAACCGGATCGCACCATGGGTAAGCGGCTCCATGCTATCATCAAAGCCAACGCGCCAGAACTCTCACCAAAAACCTGGTACGGGATGCCCGCGTACGCCAAGGACGGCAAGGTCGTCTGCTTCTTCCAAAGCGCACATAAGTTCAAATATAGGTACGCGTCGTTTGGCTTCAACGACACGGCGAACCTCGACGAAGGCGCCATGTGGCCGGTCGCCTTCGCGCTGAAGGAATTGACAGACAGCGAAGAGGCAAAGATCGGCGCGCTCGTAAAGAAAGCGGTGAGCTGAGACCAGAAGCTCCGTATTCCGCCATTCGCCAACTGGCGAAGGCGGAGTCCAACAAAGTCAAAGATCGAAACAACTTTGGCATTCCCAGTACTCTGCTTTCTGGATTCTATTATTACCTAACTTTCCAAAATAATGCCCGCCGGAATAGATTTTGTCTGAATGGATAATTACAGAAATTTCCTTGCCGCAAACAGCACAGACGCGATTAATTATTTTAGTTATATTAGTTTCGGTGGTTATATCCATAGCTGAAATTCTAGCACCAAGAAAAAGAAAAGGACACTCCTTAGGAATGCCCTTTTGTCGACCGTTGCTACCTCCTTTCCCTTTTGAAGTAAAACCAAAGTCCCTCAAGGTAAGTTCCACCGCTAATTTCATTTCCTTCCCCGTAGACTGAGCCTTCAATGTCGGAAATAACTGTTATTAATTCCCAACCATTTGCAACCCAGCCTCCAAGAAAGCCTTTCTGCCTCTCTGTGCTGATACCGGATCTACCACTTTCAAGGTACACTATCTCGTATTCCAACTTCTCCTCCAGTTAAACAGCTTTCGGGACGGGCAACTTCTTTAACATCTCGAGAAGGTCCTCCCATTTTTCCCGCTTGTCTCTACCGTACCAGTAGAAATAGTTCGGGGGCAGTTTGGTAAGAGTTACCTCAAGAAAACCCACCGACCAAACATAACCCACGTTGCCTAGAAAACTCTCTTCGGTGAAACGAAAGGTCTCGGCCTCCTCTTGAGAGTCTAAGGCTTGCCGAAGCGACTCGATGAAACGAAAGGGTTACCTCTCCGTCCTTCCAGTCAGCCTCAATTGTTCCCCAATCAGGAAAGCTCCCAATGTTTAGCTGAGTCATAATGGCCTTTCTTCCTATTCAAGTGTTTGGTGAATTTTAACAGAAAGTAGCCTAAAATGCAACTATAGGATAATTTCTAGGGGCTTGTTAAGATTGTTTATACTGAGATAGATCGCTAAAGCGCTCTGCAAACTTTGTTTTTCGAAAGAGTTCATCTGAGGCCAGCCGTGTACCTAAGCTAGGCGCATGGTACATGGCCAAAGGTCCCTGATATCGTCCAATAAAAAGCCGGCCAAGGTTTTTGAAGCTAAATTTCCCTTTAACCCTAAAATATTATCGGACTTTAAGACAAAAAGAAAAGGCCCAAGAAGAATTTCTTCAAGGACCTTTATAAAGCTCGCTATTCTTTGTTGGCTACTCAACTCTTCGGTCTTACAACCTCAAAGTCAACGAGAATCTCCTGACGTGCAGCAACCCTAGCAATTAGGGTGGAAAAGTCCTCCCAAGCCTTAACTACAGCGAAAACAAACTCCTTGGGAGCTACCGGATTTTCCCTAAACGCTAGGAAACTTTTACCTAGCAACACGGACAGCATAAATAGAGATCGTTGTTCCTGATCCTCGTTCTGCTCGTTAAGAACTTCCCATTCCTCCAGAACTTTTAGTCTGTCAACAGGAATAGTTGGATCCCCATCTATAACAGTCACATTCATTGTGGGAGGGGTATTTGAGTTCAACCAGAGGAATGTGGGTTGATGGTCGATAACGCTACCGGCAGTTAGCTGACCCCTTCGTTTACTAAGCCAGCGTTCAATTAGGCTCTCCTGCACTTTCCCTCTCCTTAACTTGTTAAAGCAAATAGCTTAGTTTTGGCTTTCAATTTTGTGGCTGGATTATACCACTCGAAGCTAATTTAAGCAAATTGAGAGAAACGATTTAGGTTCGCCACCGACACTAGATTGAACATCACAATTTTTCTCATTCTGTCGTCTGTTCCTTGAAAGGTGGGATATCTTTCCATAATTGGCTCTTATCGTCTGGATCCCCAGAGTTGTAATTGACTGTAATCTCCTCATCCTTGTTTATATCCTTAATTGCTCCAAACTCTATTACCTTGTCTTTTGAAATCTTTTTGTATGTGGCGTTGGGTTTGTAAGAGTGGTTGTAAAGAGCACCGAAACCCAAAGCTATGACAAGTAGATCTTTGTTATCTTCAAAAGAAAAATAATATTTCACGAGAATACTTTCCTTCAAATTAGATAAATCATCCATTGGTACCTCGATAACAGGGCAGATTTCGATAACTTCATTCTTTTTTATATCTTTGGAGGCAAAAACCCCTCTTCCCGCGTTTTTTATTTTTGATTTCGATAAATATATTTTCTTAGATGGATAGAAGGTTTTCATAGCTGACATTCTAGCACTCTGGTGGTAAAATCAAAAACGTGGACGAAAGAGAAATTTTAGCAGCTGATTTAAAGGATCTTTACCAACCACCAACTGTTTCCCGCAAAGGTGAGAACGGAAAGGTTTTTATTATCGGCGGCAACGAGCATTATCATGGTGCTCCCCTTTTTTGTGCAAAAATTGCCAGCAAAATTGTTGATCTGGTCTTTTTCTCCTCAGTTGCCGAAAATAACGTCTTAGTAAGAAAAATGAGATCGGGGCTAGCTGATTTTATTGTGATTGATAGAGCCGACGTTTATGACGAAGCAGCGAGAGTAGATGTTATTTTAATCGGCCCGGGTATGGGCACCGGAGACGACACTAAAGAAATAACCGATGGGCTACTGAAAAAATTCCCTGATAAAAAATTTGTGCTGGATGCCGACGCCCTGCGGGTTTTAGATAAGTCTCTGCTAAATAAAAACTGTGTTGTTACTCCCAACCGACAGGAGTTTAAGATTTTGTTTGGTCAGGATGCTGCCAAAGTAACAACGCAAGAGGCAGCAAAAAAATATAATTGTATTGTAGTTGCCAAAGGACCCGAGACTTATGTCAGCGACGGTGAAAGCTTGAGAATTAACCAAACTGGTAACGCTGGTATGACCAAGGGTGGAACTGGCGACGTGCTAGCCGGCTTGATTGCAGGGCTCTCTTGCAAAAACGACTTATTTTTAGCCTCGTGTGCTGCTGTGTTCATCAACGGAACCGCTGCCGATGCCCTCAAGGAAAAGGTTTCCTATTATTTCAACGCCAGCGATTTGATCGAAGAAATTCCTGCAACCATGAAAAAATTACTCACCTAGGCTTCCATTTCCAGATGTCTAACAAAATATTCAACATTCCAAGCGCTAAAGATATATGAATGATTATTCATATATCTAGAGTTTGTTAAATTCTTGCTGGCATTTTAGCACTTTGAGACAAAGTACGTCAGTGGTTTTAACCACCAAGAAGCCTTGCGGTGTGCACAATCACGATAATTACTCACACACCGCGACCGTGACAGTCAACTAGCCTTTGTAATATAATTTCCAGAGTGTGGAAATACTCTTTCTTCTCCTTACAGTCTTAGGTCTTTCTCTTTTTGAGATTATTACCAGCATCGATAACGCCATCATCAACGCTGAGGTGCTCGGTGGTATGAGCCAAAGAGCGCGGCGGTGGTTTTTGCTTTGGGGCTTTTTGTTTGCGGTTTTTGTCGTTCGGGGCTTGCTTCCTTTTCTCATTGTCTGGATCGCCAATCCCACGATTGGTCCGATCGGAGTCATTACCGCTGCTTTTTCTAACGACCCAGCGATAATAGAGGCAATCGAAGCTTCCTCACCGCTCTTACTAATCGGTGGAGGGGTTTTCCTCGTCTTTCTCTTTTTCAACTGGATTTTTTTGGAACCAAAAAGCTACGGATTAAAGGGTGAAGCGTTTTTTCATGCCCAAGGAGCCTGGTTTTTTGCAGTTGTCTCTATTTTACTCACAATTATTGTCTGGTTTGCGCTCCAGAAGGGGCCGATGCTAGGGTTTGCCGCGGTAGTTGGTTCGACTGCCTTTTTCATAATTCACGGGTTTCGACAGTTTGCTGAAGAGCAAGAGAAAAGACTTATGAGCGGTAACATGTCAGACGTCGCCAAAATTGCTTACTTAGAAGTTCTTGATTCGACTTTTTCAATCGATGGAGTGATCGGCGCTTTTGCCTTTACCTTTTTAGTCCCGTTAATCTTAGTCGGTAACGGATTAGGAGCCTTAGTTTTGAGAAAGTTAACAGTCAGTAACATTGAGAGAATTAAACGCTATAAATATCTGAAGAACGGGGCAATGTATTCTATCCTTTTCCTAGGCACAATTATGATCTTAGACAGCTTTGGTTTTCATTTTCCGCCTTGGTTTTCACCGCTAATCACTTTTGGAACAGTTGGTTATTTCTTTTATAAATCAAAAGTCGCTTTGGCAAAAGTGGAAGAAGCGGTATAGGTCTTCGACTCTTGTACCGCTGCACGGTATAAGCATCTTCAATTCTTGTATCGTAGGAACGATATAATCATCTTCGACGCTTGTATCTCGATGCGATATAATAGAGTTAATGAACTCTTTTAAGGGTTTTAGTTCTTCAACCTACATCATCGCTGTTTTATTTGTACTGGTTCTGATTTCCGCCGGGCTTTACACCCTAAACTTTAGAGAGGGAGAGCCAGAACCCCTTGCTCAAACTCCGCCGGAAACCAATAGTGAGTCTGAAAGCGCGTCGCAAACTGCCAGCGAGCCAGAGACTACACCTACACAACCCCAAGAAGGAGCAAAAACAACTCCTGAAGTCCCACCAGCATCTCAAGTCCCTTCAACCTCTGCACTAATAACCTTTAATGGAGATGGTTTCTCCCCCTCTTACGTTGCTATAAGTGCGGGTGGGACGTTGAGTGTCCGAAATGCCTCGGGAAACTCTTTGGCCTTTCAAAGTGATCCGCACCCAACCCACGATTGCAACCCGGAACTTAACTTGGGAAATGTTTATCCCGGACAGACTGTTTCAGTCACTTTGACTGCAGTTAAAGCTTGCGGAGTCCACAACCACTTTAACCCAACTCAGACGGCAACAGTAACTGTAAGTTAGCGACATTTGCTCGAGGACTCGCAAATGGAAACTTTTGAAAAAACTCGGCGCTCTTTTGCAGAAAAAGTAATCAAACCAACCGGAGTTTCCCCAAAAGTACTCAAGGCTTTTCTTTCAGTCCCAAGAGAAAAATTTGTTTTACCAGAGTACAAAAATCAAGCTTATTCGGACATGGCTCTACCAATTAAAGAAGGGCAAACTATCAGCCAACCATCACTAGTGGCGATCATGACCCACCTTCTCAACTTGACTGGAAAAGAAATCGTCCTAGAAATAGGGACTGGCTCTGGGTATCAGGCAGCAATTCTTTCAAAATTATCTAAGGAAGTTCACACTGTGGAAAGAATTAGCAGTCTTGCTGCCAAAGCTGGGAAGCTCTTCAATGAACTCGGGCTTAAAAACATTGAAAGTTATGTAGCCGACGGTACTTTGGGGTTACCCAAGAAAGCCCCGTACGACGCTATTATTGTTACTGCTGGTGCAAGACAACTTCCAGGAGCGCTAGTTGATCAGCTTAAAGTTGGTGGGAGGATGGTAATCCCGGTGCATAAAGATGGGTCGCAAAAGTTGCAACTTGTTGTAAAAGAAAAGACCGGCATTAAGATAACTGATATTGAAAACGTCGCCTTCGTCCCTTTGATCGGCCGGTACAGTAAAAACAATGGCTAAAGCTTGGTTTGGAGTGCATAAGTTTTGGGGTTGGTACCCGATTACTTGGGAAGCTTACCTCTTGATTGCTTTGATGTTTTTTGGGGTAGGTTTTAGTGTTTTTACCGCCGATCTAAATTCGCACTCAGTTAGTGATACTTTAACAACTGCCTTTCCCTTTGCAAGCTTAATTGTTTCCGTCACGATTTTAGTTACCTCTCTCAAAGGGGTGAGACCGAAATTTGGCAAAAAGACAAGCGCAAACTACAGTTCAGACAATCCGAAGGCGTATTTGGTTTTGCCATTTTTAGTTCTACCGGTAATAATTTATTATTTTGCTTCTGGGGGTTATTTAGGAGCAGGGCTTTTGTTTATGGTTTTCTTAACACTTCTGGGAGTTTATCGAAATTTACAAAAAAGAAGTTGACGCTCGATGAGTTTTTAATCTCATCTCTGGCGGGGCCAGCCGGGCGCGTCATTTCCGGGAAGTACTCTACTTGATTGGCCTCATGCTCCATTCATCAATGTCTCGGATGCCGAGAAGTCCTTTCAGAATGATGAGACAGAAGCCGGCGACCAACAGGACAATTCCGCCGATGAAGGCAAAAATCCACAGTGGGTCGTCTTCAACCAGAACCGGCTCGGTAACGTACCTAAAGAGGAACGACCCAAGCACAATGCTGATCAGTCCGTAGACTACGTAGAGGACTCGGCTGCGAAGACCAAGGCGAGTTGATCTCCTTTTCACTTTGCTCTCCTTTCTACAAGAGCTGAACTGCGATGTACACGAGGATGGTGGTCACACCAACCCCCACAATGATCTTCCGAACCAGTACGTTCTTCGCCACTAGGTCCGTAATGGGTACAAAGTCCCTCTCCTTCTGGAAAGGAACTTCCCTACCGATGGTAGGGAAAGGAATTACTCTCAACTCGAACCTCCTCTATTTGATGCCCTATAGTATAGCACGTTCAGCTTCCAAAGTCAAGTGCGGTGGGGTTGACAAGAAGTAGTCATAAAAACTACGATGAGGTTAAATGTACGAAGGGAATCGTTTTAATAGCCCCTTGGTAAAATTAAAAAACACCAGCCCTTTAGTGTGGGCGATTATTTTACTGGCTTTGGCTGGACTTTTTGCTCTGATCCCATTGCAGTTTTTCAAAATCCTAACTATCCCCCCTTTGTTACTAGGAGGTTTACTTTTTTACCAAGCAGTTTTTAAGAATAAATACTAACTTTAACGCTTTGGAGATTGTTTGCGGGCGCGGGCTTTTCCGGCTCGGCCGTATTTGCGTCTTTCTTTAACACGAGAGTCTCGGGTCAATAACTTCCGCTTTGAAAGGCCAGACCGCATTGTTTCATCGTAGGCCAAAAGGGCTCGGGAAATACCGTGTAAAACCGCTCCAGCCTGAGCTACTAACCCGCCGCCTTCCACCTTGATCTCACCCTCCATTTGCCCGAGTCGGTTAACCACCCTGAAAGGCTCTTCCAGTTGTTTTGAATTTTTTAGGCTGGCGAAATATTCTTCCATGGGTTTGCCGTTGACCGAAATTGCTCCTTTTCCCAATTTCAGCCAGACACGGGCAATCGCCCTTTTCCGGCGCCCGACTGCTCGATATAAATCATTACCGCTTTTTGCTTTGGGTTTAACTTCTTCAACAACTTCCTCTTTTTCAACTAGCGCCTTGGCTTTTTTCGGCATCTTAAACCTCGATTTTTTCTACTTTCTGAGCCTGGTGTGGGTGTTCTTCACCGGCATAAACAAACAATTTCTTAGCTAAAGAGCGCCCCAACTTCGTTTTTGGCAACATGCCGACTACTGCATGCTCAATAATTTCTTGGGGCTTCTCGCTTCTTAAAATCTTTAAAGTCCTAGTATGCAACCCTCCAGGATAACCGGAATAGCGGTAGTATTTTTTATTTTCTTCTTTCCGCCCAGTTGTCTCAATTTTAGCGGCGTTAATAATTACCACGTAGTCACCTTTATCTGCTTCGGGTACAAACTCGACATTATTTTTACCCCGTAAAATTGCCGCAACTTTAGTTGCCAACCTACCCAAGACTTTACCTCTGGCATCAACCAGAAACCATTTTTTAATATCTTCTTCTTGACTAACAATTTTTTCTTTAACTTTCTGACTTGGCATCTTTTTCCTTTTTGGCTTTTGTAATTCTAACCTTTTTCGCCTTTTTCTTTTCGACTCCCTTTTCATCAACTTTTGCGCTTACCAACTTTTTTACTTTCCCTTCGATTTTCTTCGGGACCACAACAGCGCTCGGTGCTTCCACAAACATTAGTGAAACTAGGCTTGCCTTATCCCCAGAACGTGTTCCAACTTTGACGATCCGGGTGTAACCACCGGGGCGATCTTTAAACTTGGGACCGATCAATTCTATCATTTTTTTGACCGAGTTTTCCGAAACTAGCGCTTTTTGTAAAAGTCGGCGTGAGTGCAAACTGGAATCCTTAGCGCGGGTTACAAGTTTTTCCACCAAAGGTCTCACTGCTTTGGCTTTAGCTTCAGTAGTAGTTATTTTCTCGTTTAAAATTAACTGATTAGTAAGAGCCCTGAACAGGGCCTTTCTTTGACCAGTGTTTCTACCTAATTTTCTGCCTGCTACGTGATGCAACATCTTTGTAAATTACTTGGTTAGACCTTTCTCTTTAAGCTTTTCCTCAATATCGGATAACGACTTGGCTCCCATGTTCTTAAGTTTAACGAGTTTTTCTTTTGGAGCCTCAAGAAGGTCGTTGACTGTCTCGATACCAGCGTTTTTGAGAGAGTTAGTAATTCGAGTAGAAAGTTCTAGTTCCTCGACACTGGCTGTTTTTTCGATTTTTGGTCTGACTTGAGTTTCTTCTTTTTCTTTCTTAGGTGGCTTTTTCTGCTCGAAAAGGACTTGAAAAAAGTCAGTTAAAATTTTGGCAGCTTCCTTAACGGCCTCAGCGGGAGTAACGGTTCCGTCGGTATCAATTTCAAAGGTAAGTTTATCGAAGTTCGTAATTTGTCCGACACGAGTTGCTTCAACCCGGTAATTAACTTTAAGTATGGGGGTGAAGTTAGCGTCCAATGGGATTACACCGATACCAAGACCACGTCTACCCTCCACTGGTACGTAGCCCACTCCTTTTTCAGCAGTCATTTCAATTTCTAGCTTAGTCTTGTTGTCAGAGAGTGTCGCGATCAGTTGCGCAGGGTTGGCAATCTTCATGCCAGCAGGAAGTTTGATATCGGAAGCTTTTACTTCTTTAGGGCCTTTCTCTTCAAGTGTGAGTTTTACCGGTTTGTCACCCTCAATCTGTAACCTAATTCTTTTTAAATTGAGAAGGATTTCAACCACGTCTTCTTTGACTCCCTTGATCGTGGAGTATTCGTGAGCAACTCCAGGGATCTTCACTTGGGTAATTGCCGACCCCGGAAGTGAGGAGAGTAACACCCGACGCAGCGCGTTACCTAAGGTCATACCGTAACCCTGGGGAAGGGGCTCCACGGTAATGGAACCGCTTTGAGGGCTTCCTTCCTGAGTAATTCTAATTTGATCAACCATTTTTACCTCCTAAATATACTTTCAAAAACTTTCTAAAAATTTCCAAAGGCAGATATTAGTTTAGCGCTAATAAACCCCTTTGGGGACTGCTCGCTAACGCGAGTAGATCGCTTTGCGCTCTGCAGCCTACCGGCTGTAGAATTCGACAACAGTCATCTGCGAGTTCTGCTCCCTATCGGGAGTAGAATTCGACAATTGCTTGTTCGTTTATATCCTGACCAATTTCTTCTCTTGAAGGCAATCTTTTAATTTTGCCCACCAAAGCTTTTCTTTCTAACCATTCAGTTAATTTTTCCTCATCAATACTGGAAGCTGCTTCTTTAACAAAACCGAAGTTGGCGGCTTTCCCTCGCAAACTGATAACATCGCCCGGCTTTACCTTGTAAGAAGGGACGTTAACCCTCTGGCCGTTTACCAAAACATGACCGTGGTTGGTCAACTGCCGAGATTGGGCACGGGAGGCGGCAAACCCAAGACGGTAAACAACGTTATCGAGTCTTGTCTCCAGTAGCTGAAGTAGGGTCTCACCAGTGGCTCCCTTTTTCTTAGCCGCTTCTTGATAGTATTTTCTAAATTGTCTTTCTAAAAGTCCGTACATTCTTTTCACTTTTTGCTTTTCTCTAAGCTGAGATCCATAGTCGGATAGTTTTTTTTTCAACGCCCTCTGCCCATGCTGACCAGGGGGAACAGCCCCCTTTTTATTAATTGGATGTTTTGGTGAGGCACTTCTTTTGCCTTTCAAGAAAAGGTTCGTTCCTTCTCTTCTATCCAGTCTGAATTTTGGTCCAGTGTAACGTGCCATAATTAATTCTTATTAAATATATCGTGCGCATAAAATTTCATAATATTTTTCGAAATTACCTTTAGCACGATATTTTACACTCTCCTTCTTTTTCTAGATCGCGGTCCGTTGTGGGGTATCGGCGTCACATCCGCGATTGCTTTAATGGCTAGTCCAGAGTTTTTCAGTGCTCGGATCGAAGCGTCTCGGCCGGAGCCTGGTCCTTTAATAAAAACTTCTACTTCTCTTAAACCTTGGTTCATTAATTTTTTGGCTAAGTTCTCTACTGCCGAGGAAGCCGCGTATGGGGTTGCTTTGCGCGCGCCTTTAAAACCGACCGCGCCGGCACTACTCCAACCTAAAGCGTTACCAGCTTCATCAGTGATAGTGACGAGAGTGTTGTTAAAAGTCGCGTTAACGTAAACCTTTCCACTAGTAACTTCTTTAGTTGTTTTATTTTTTTTCTCCACGGCTATGGTTGTTTACCTCCTGCGGCGGCAGCGTCTTTGGCTACAGCTGTTTCCAACTTGGCGGCAATTTCTTTCTTAATTGCTCCGACGGTTAGGCGTTTCCCTCGTAGGGTGCGGGCGTTGCTTCTGGTTCTTTGGCCCCGAGACGGTAAGTTTTTACGGTGTCGTAAACCCCGGTAAGTACCAATCTCTTCCAAACGACGAATGTTTTGTTGAACAATTCTCCTTAAATCACCTTCAACCACTATTGAATCCACACCTTTTTGCAATTTAGAGATTTCACTGTCAGAAAGATCTTTAACTCTTTTATCTGAGTCAACCTTTACTTCGTCCAAAATCTTCTTCGCTAAAGTCGGTCCGATACCGTAAACGTACGGAAGGGCAAAAAGGATTTTTTTATTCGAAGGTAACTCAATTCCACTTATTCTAGCCATGGTTAACCTTGCCTCTGCTTGTGGCGAGGGTTGTCACAAATAACAAACAGCACGCCGCGGCGCTTGACAATTTTACACTTTATACAACGTCTTTTGATTGATGCTTGTACTTTCATGTTTGTTTAAACTATCTTTCCCGATACACTATACGACCTTTGGTCAAATCGTAAGGACTAATTTGCACCCGAACATTATCTCCTGGTAAAATCCGAATATAATGCATCCGCATTTTTCCGGCTACGTGGCAAAGAATAACTTTGTCAATTAAGCTCTCAGGAGCCTTTTTACCAACCTCCACCCGAAAAAGGGTGTTCGGTAGGGCCTCTAAAACTTTGCCGACTACTTCAATATTCTCCTGGGCTGTATTATTTTCTTCAACCATAAATCATAAACGAGGGATATTTTAACAGAAACCTCATTCAGCCGTCAACACTACAGGCCCTTTCCTAGTTACTGCTACTGTTTTCTCAAATAAACCAGCTAGGGAACCGTCGGCGGTGGTAATGGTCCAGCCGTCGGGTAGCATTACTACCTTTGGTTTGCCCTGGTTGTAAATAACTTCAATCGCAATTACCAAGCCTTCTTCTAAAACCCCTCCCGTACCTCTCCTTCCCCGACCGGGTATCATCGGGTCTTCATGCAAGGTTTTACCAACTCCATGGCCAACAAGTTCTTTTACCACACTAAAACCTGCCCCCTCGATACTTTCTTGGATTGTGCTACTGATATCACCAACCCGGTTGCCAACTTTCGCTTGTTCGATCGCCTTCCAAAGTGTTTCTTGCCCAACTTTCAGAAATTTTTCAACTTCGGGGGTCACTCTTCCAACTGCAAAGGTTTGGGCCATATCAGAATTGTAGCCACTGAGGCTACACCCAAGATCAATACCGATAATATCTCCTTCTTTTAGCTTGTAGTCGCTGGGTAAACCATGCACAACCTGCTCATTAGGTGTTACACAAATCGAGTACTGGTAGTTGTCGACTTTCTTGAAAGCAGCCTCTACCTTGTTTTCTTTAAAAACCCCCTCGACAATATCATCTAATTGTTTGGTTGTTACCCCAGGCCGGATGTTTTTGGCAACTTGCTTCATCGCCAACGCACTGATCCTACCAGCTTGCTGCATAACCTCAATTTCCCGTTTGTTTTTTAAGTAGCTCATCAATTTCCTTTTGCACCTCTTCGATCGGTGGTTCGTTGCTGACAACAAAGATAGGTATGCCACTTTTTTTATAGTACTCAATAACCGGCAAAGTTTTTTCTTTGAATAACTTCAACCGTTGGTGAATTATTTCGAGACTATCATCGTGGCGCCCACGTTTGTGTAACCTCTCAACAGCTGTTTTTTCGCCTAAAACAAATTCAAAGACCATACTAACCGGATAAGGAACCAATTCCACTTGTGAGGTAGTTCTAGGAAAGCCCTCCAACACAAAGCTATCCTTTATTTGATTATCATCCAAATACTTTTTAAAGGCATCAACTGTAATGTCGTCAGGAACAATAAAACCTTTGGATATTAAGTCTTTGACCTTGCGGCCCAACTCGGTAGGCTCTTCCTGTATCTTCCTCAGAATTTCTCCGGTCGAAACGTAGGGTAGACCTAGTTTATTCGCAATGTAATGTGCGTGAGTGGTTTTCCCAGAACCTTGACTGCCAAAAACTAAAATTATCATCGGTTTAGGAAACCCTCATAGGAACGCATAACCAGTTGGGATTCAAGCTGTTTGGTAGTTTCCAAGACTACTGAGACTACGATTAACAGCCCAGTACCACCAAAAGCAACCACACTGATGTTGGTAATTTCTTGCATGACAAAGGGCAAAACTGCGATTGTTCCTAAAAAGACAGCGCCAACCAAAGTAATTCGATTAACAATAAAAGAAAGGTAGTCAGCGGTAGCTCTGCCGGGTCGAATACCAGGAACAAAACCGCCATACTTTTTAATTTCGTCGGAAACTTTAGTTGGGTTAAAAATTACCGAAGTGTAGAAATAGGTAAAAATCACCACCAAAACAAAGTAAACGCTGCTGTAAGCGGGCACGTTTTGCGAAAAACCTACTAGGGCATCGGCAATGCTTTTAGTCACCCCAGAAGAATTAGATAAAAGCGTACCAAAAACCCCTGGGAGTAGTATTAAAGAAACCGCAAAGATAATTGGGATCACCCCAGCCTGGTTAATCCGGATCGGCAAATGGGTTGTTTGCCCTCCGTATAACCGGTTTCCTCGTATCCGCCGAGCGTATTGCACCAAAATTTTTCTTTGACCTTCAGTCCCAATTACCACACCCATAATTATGAAGAGCCCGGCAACAAGCAAAGCGGCAAAGGTTAAGATGTTTTCCGCGTTAATTACTTGTGCAGACTGCCCAACGGTAACCGGAAGCCTTCCGACAATACCCACAAAAATCAGCATAGAAATACCGTTACCAAGGCCGTGTTCGGTAATTAATTCACCCAGCCACATAATTAAAATTGTCCCGGCCGTCATTGTGAGCATAATGGCCAGTGTTTCAAGTAAATTTAATTTACCAATCACCCCGGTTTCGCCTCTTGTAAGGAAGGTTATCACCGCATAAGATTGGACAAAAGCCAAAGGTACTGTCAAATAACGCGTGTATTGGTTGATCTTGGCCCGGCCGTACTCACCTTCTTTTTGCAGTTCCTCAATTTTTGGGACAACCATTCCTAAAAGCTGCATGACAATTGAGGCGTTGATGTAAGGGTTCAAACCCAGAGCAATAATAGAAAAATTGAATAAAGTACCGCCGGTAAACAAATCGAGCAGTTGCAAAAGTTGGCTGCCGGAGAAAAGGTTTTTTAAAGCATCGGGATCAACTCCAGGAACAGGGACGTGGGCAATCAGTCTAAAAACAAAAATGATGCCCAGGGTAAAAAGGACCTTATTGCGTAAATCCGGCGTTCTTAAAATATCCTGCAAGATCTTAAACATTAACAGCCGCTTCCTTCCGTTCCACGAGAGACTCAACAACTTCACCTTTTGCTTTTTCAATTAATTTTTTAGCTTCCCGAGTTGTTTTTACTTTTACTGTAAGTGGTTGGGTAAGCCCGCCCTTGGCGACAATTTTCACAATACTTGGGAGGGCGGTTTTGCCGATCAAACCTTTTTTGATTAAGGATCCAATATCAACTGTTTCATGGGCCTTGTAAACTTTAAGTTGGTCTAAAGTTACTACTAGAGAGCCCTTTGCAGGAGCGTTACCAACACCTCTTTTAAAAGGTAGGCGTTTGATGAGGGGAAGTTGCCCACCTTCAAAACCAAGTCGGACTTTGCCACGGGCTTTTTGGCCTTTGCTGCCTCGTCCCGCAGTTTTTCCTTTTCCGGAAGATTCTCCACGACCAACCCGCTTTTTAGCTTTTATATTCTTTATTTTTAATAAGTTGTTTAGTTCCATATTACTTGCCTACTTGCCGACTTATTTTTCGTCTTTCTCTTTTTCCTTCTTGGTTTCTTCCAAACTAGGTCTTAACCGACGTAAGGCGTCCATGGTTGCGTAAACATTTGAAGCTTTGTTGGATGTACCTAAAACTTTGGAAAGAATATCGTGGATACCAGCTGCATCTGCAACCGCCCGAACTGCTCCACCGGCAATTACTCCGGTACCCACTGAAGCAGGCTTCAACATTATCCTAGCTGCACCTAATTTCACATTAACTGGGTGGGGTATAGTTGTTCCTTTCATGGGAACGGTGATCAAATGTTTTTTGGCGTAAGTAACTGCCTTTTTGATGGACGATTGGACATCAGGGGCTTTACCCAAACCTACTCCCACTTGGCCTTTTTGGTCCCCAACCACAACCAGTACGGAAAAACCAATTTTGTTACCGCCTTTGGTTTTTTTAGAAACCCGGTTAACCTGAATAATTTTTTCTTTAAATTCGCTTTCTTCAAAATAACGCATCTTAGAAGTTTAAACCTCCTGCTCGGGCACCTTCTGCCAAAGCTTTCACCCGACCGTGGTATAAGTAGCCAGCCCGATCAAAAACTACTTTACTGATTTTTTCTTTTTTAGCTTTTTCAGCCAGCAGCTTTCCGACACTTTCAGCTTTCTCGGTCTTAGTTAAATTCTTGTTTTCTAAATTTTTGTCTGAAACCGAAAGAATGGTTTTACCAACCGCATCATCAACCAACATTCCGTAAATGTGTAGGTTGGAGCGGAAAACTACTAATCTTGGCCGCTCTTGGCTTCCTTTGACTTTTGATCTAATTTTTAGATGTCTTTTTGCTTTTCTTTCACTTTTCTTTTTCATTTTTAAGCAGTCCCAACCGCTTTAGCAGCTTTACCAGCTTTTCTTCTAATCACTTCGCCTTCGTATTTGATACCTTTACCTTTGTAAGGTTCTGCTTTGCGCACTTTTCTAATTCTACTGGCTATTTCGCCCACTAAAGCCTTGTCAATGCCAGAAACAGTGATTTTGTTCTCGGCCACCCGAAAACTAATCCCGCTGGGAGCCTCGACTTCAACTGGGTGAGAAAAACCGATGTTCAAAACTAATTTTTGGCCCTCAACAGAAGCTCTGAACCCAACCCCAGAAAGTTCCAGAGTTTTTTCAAAACCTTTTTCCACACCTTCGACCATATTAGCAACAAGAGTCCGGGTTAAACCGTGAATTGCTTTTGCGCGGTCGCTATCGTCTCTACGTTCAATAGTAACTACTCCGGGAACTAAAGTGGCTTTAACTTCTTCTGCTAAACGAAGGGTCAGTTGCCCTTTTGGGCCGACAACTTTAACAGTCGAGCCTTCTTGGCTGACTTGAACTCCTGCTTCATATTTAACTGGCAGCTTTCCAATTTTGCTCATGATTTTACCAAACCTCACAGATTATTTCCCCGCCGACCTGCTTTTTCCTGGCCTCTTTATCAGTAAGCAGTCCAACGTTAGTAGAAATAATCGCATGGCCTAAACCTCCGTAGACGCCTTGAAGATGTTTTTTTCCACGATAAATTCTCAAGCCCGGCTTGGAAACTCTTTTCAGACCTTCAATCTCCGGCCGGCCTTTTTCGTAATGCAAGTCAATTTTGATAACTTTCCGCTGACCGTCTTGGTCTTCTTCAACTTTACTTAGATAGCCGAGGGTCTGGAGTTTGTCGGCTAAAGTTCTTTTAAGTTTAGAATAGGGAACAACTACCTCATTTTTGGAGGCTAAATACCCGTTTCTAATACTAGTTAACATGTCTGCAATTGGATCAGTCATAGAAATTACCAACTTGCCTTGATAACACCAGGCAATTCTCCTTTATGGGCAAGTTTCCTAAAACAAATTCTGCACACTCCAAATTTTCTCATGTAGGCCCGAGACCGGCCGCAAATACCACAGCGGTTTTTCGCCCGTGACGAAAATTTAGGTTCCTTTTTTGCTTTTACAATCATTGCAAGTCTAGCCATCTGTTTTAACTCCTTATTTTTCTAAAAGGGATTCCTACCCCTTCAAGTAAGGCTTTTGCCTTCTCGTTGGTTTTAGCGTTAGTTACCAAAGTGACTTCAACACCCCCTTGAAGCTCTCCTTTCGAAAACTCAATTTCCGGAAAAACGGTTAGTTCTTTAAAGCCTAAGGTGTAATTCCCGGCTCCGTCAAAAGAAGTTTCGCTGACTCCACGGAAATCGCGCACTCTGGGCAAAACTACAGCGGTAAGCTTATCTAGAAAGTCATACATTTTTCGACCCCGCAGCGTAACTTGGGCACCAACTGGTTGCCCGGCTCGTATCTTAAAAGAGGCGATCGCTTTTTTTGCAGCTCGTACCGAAGGTTTTTGACCAGTGATACGGTTTAAGTTAACCATAATCTGCCCCCAAGCTTTTTCATCGCTAGCCAGCTTTCCGAAACCTGTGTTGACCACCACTTTAGTAATTTTTGGCACTGCGAGAGTATTACCTATTGAAAAGGTTTTTTGCAAAGCCTCTTTTACTTGTTGGTTATACTTTTCTTTTACTAACATTTAGTCCACCATTTGATCACATTTTTTGCAAATGCGAGCCTTTTTATCTGCCTTGATAACATAGCCGACCCGTGTGGGCAACTTACACTTTGGACAAGTAAAAGTAACGTTGGCTACTGCAATTGGCTTAACAATATCAATTATTCCACCACGCTTGCTTGTTCCAGAGCTCTTCAGATTTCGTTTGTACAAATTAATCCCGGTTACTACAACCCGCGCTTCGCGTGGCAAAACCCGCTCAATTTTTCCGCTTTTTCCCTTGTCTTTACCGGCCGTTATTAAAACTTGATCACCAACTTTAAGCTTTAGCATTAAACTACCTCCGGAGCTAAAGAAACAATTTTTAAAAATCCTGACTCTCTTATTTCCCGAGCAACTGGGCCAAAAATTCGCGTTCCCCGAGGATTACCGCTTGAATCAATTATCACCGCCGCGTTATCGTCAAAGCGTACGTAAGAACCGTCGGCTCGTCTGGTCTCTTTACTAGCGCGTACCAAAACTGCCTTCACTATTTCTGACTCTTTTACTGCTCCGTTTGCGTCGGCTTTTTTAACTACCGCGGTAATCACTTGGCCAAGCCCAGCAAAATGCTGACGGCTTCTGGCGGGTTGGCCAATCATCATCAAACTTTTGGCCCCGCTATTATCTGCGACATTAAGAAGAGTGCGATGTTGGATCATTTTTTCACTACCCCTCTCTCGGTAATCACTTTTTTAACTATAAAGTTCTTAGTTTTTGAAAAAGGCTTAGTTTGCCCCAGTTCCACAATATTTCCAATCTCCACCGGTAACTCGTTGTGAGCTGAGAGTTTCTTAGTGCGCTTCATCCTTTTTTTGTAAATAGGATGTACAACCCATCTTTCGATTTCAACAACAACGGTTTTATTCATTTTGGTACTAACAACTTTACCCTGCATTAGTCAACTCCTTAGCTCGTATAAAAGTTAAAATAGAGGCAATTTCCTTTTTCTTGTGGGCGATACTTTTAACGTTCTTAAGCTTCCTCTGAGCATTTTCTGCTCTTAAATTAATTAGTTCCTTCCGAGCCTCTTTCAGGCTTTTTTGTAATTCTGTTATTGAACTAACCTTTAACTCATCTTTTTTCACCTAAAGGTTACTCCGATCCACAAAACGGGTACCAAGAGGAATTTTCCTACCAGCTAGCCTCATTGCTTCTTCAGCTACCTCTTTGGAAATACCACCCATTTCAAAAAGAACAGTTCCCGGTTTAACTACGGCTACGTAGTGGTCAGTGGCACCTTTTCCTGACCCCATTCTGGTTTCCGGTGGTTTTTTACTAACCGGCTTATCAGGAAAAACCCTAATCCAAATTCTCCCGCCTCTTTTGGTGTGATGAGTCATAGCACGGCGAGCTGCTTCGATTTGACGGGCGGAAATCCAACCAGCACTTAGGACTTTAAGCCCAAACTCACCAAACTCCACGTTAGCACCACGTGTAGCCACACCTGCCCGCGCTCCTCGAAAAGCTCGTCTGTATTTAACTCTTTTGGGTTGCAACATTACTAGCCTACCTTCTGATGAAAGAGGTATCGCTTACCTCTTCCTTAGCTTCAGGTTTATAAATCCACACTTTAACTCCAGTCACCCCGGCAGTTAAAGTTTTGGCTGGAACACACGCATAATCAATGTCGGCTCGCAAAGTGTGCAGCGGGATAGACCCTGTTACTCTTTTTTCGTAGCGGGCAATTTCAGATCCACCCAACCGTCCCGAACAAATTATTTTTACACCACGGGCCCCGCTTCTCATCACTCGATCGGCTGCCTGTACCATAATTCTTTTTACACCCATTCTTTTTTCAATCTGATCAGCGAGACTCCGGGCGACTAAATAGGAATTTAAGTCCGGGCGCTTAATTTCTTCCACGTTGATTGAAATCTTCTCTCCGGTTAACTTTTCAAGGTTTTTTCGAAGCTCTTCAATACCTGATCCACTTCTACCAATCACCACACCGGGACGGGAAACAAAGACAGTTATACTGAGCTTATTGATCGACCTTTCAATTAAAACCCGGGCGACACCGGCAACTTTAAGTTTTTCCATAACAAACTCTCTAATTTTGATATCGCTTGCCAAAAGCTCTTTATAGCGATTTTTGCCCGCAAACCAGCGGCTGCTCCAATCGCGATTTATTCCTAACCTAAAGGCTAGTGGATTAACTTTCTGACCCATCTAGTTTGCTCCTTCCAAAACCACCTTGATGTGAGAACTTTTCTTCACAATCGGGTGGGCCATACCTCGGCTCCTCGGCCGAAATCTTTTTAAATCTTGACCTTCGTTAACGATAACTTCTTTGATAATTAACTTTTTTTCGTCCAACTTATTATTTTGGGTAGCGTTAGCAATCGCCGATTTTAATACTTTCGCAATTTGCATTCCGGCTTTTTTAGGCTCAAACCTTAGTGTTTCCAAAACAGCCGCAGCCGACCTACCACTTAAGGTTTTAGCTACCAAACGCGCCTTGCGGGTAGAAATTCTGGCATTTTTTGCTTCTGCGACAACTAACATAAGCTTTAAGTGGGCGAAATTGTCCGCTCGGTCACCCTTCCATGACTTCTGAACGTTCTGGTTGGCGCAAACTCACCCAAGCGGTGGCCAACCATAGGTTCAGTTATAAAAACATTTATAAAGTTCTTGCCGTTATGAATGCTCAAGGTCAGCCCCACCATTTCCGGAGAAATCTGGGAAGCTCTGGCCCAAGTTTTAATCGGCGTACGGGCGTCTTCGCTTTTGGCTTTTTTCACTTTTTCCATTAGCTTGGTATCTAAGTAAGGGCCCTTCTTCAAAGATCGGCTCATGAGCGTTTCCTTTCAGTAACAATCATCTTGTTACCACGTCTTGCTTTTCGCGTTTTCTTGAAAGCCTTTTTACCCCAAGGAGTTTTAGGCGAGCTCATACCGATACCACTTCTTCCTTCTCCGCCACCATGAGGATGGGAGTCTGGGTTCATAGCTACCCCGCGGACGGTAGGACGGATACCCATGCGACGACGTCTCCCGGCCGTTCCAAAAGTAATGTTTTTCCAATCCGGGTTGCTTAAAGTACCCATAGTTGCCAGACTGTTTAAACTAACCCGTCGGATCTCGGTCGAAGGCAACCTCAAATGAGCGAAGTTTTCCTCTTTAGCCATTAAGGTGGCTGAGGATCCTGCCGATCTCACGATCGCGCCGCCTTTTCCCGGAATAAGTTCGATATTGTGCACTACTGTCCCAATCGGAATGTTCTTCAAAGGCATAGCATTGCCGGTTTTAACTTCCACTTTCTCGCCCGAAACAACTTCGTCGCCAATTTCTAGTCCGAAGGGGGCTAAAATATAACGTTTTTCACCGTCCGAATAGTTAATCTGGGCGATAAAAGTGGATCGGTTAGGATCGTATTCTAAGGACATCACTTTACCCGGAACGTCAAACTTGTCTCGTTTGAAGTCAACAGTTCTATAAAGACGCTTGTGACGGCCGCCAATATGGCGGGTACTAACATGTCCGGAACTGTCACGACCGCCGGTTTTAGTCAGCACGGAAGTTAAGGATTTAACCTTCTTTTTTCTAGAGCTTGTTTCTTCTCTGACAGCAGTCATGAAACGTCGCCCGGGAGTTGTACCGCCTAGTCGTTTAATAGCCATTTTCGTCTTCGAAAATATCGACCGTAATATAAATTTTTACTATCTTCTTAGATTGCATCCTGTTTCTCAAAAACAACTTCTTGGTCGATATAATTTCTCATTTGCTTTCCTTCACTTCAAAAATATCAATTTTCTGCTCTTTCCCTACCTTCACTGTCGCTTTTTTAACCGGTCCAAGTTTTGCCCTTCGAGAAGTACGCAAAATTCGCCTGTGCCGGTTTTTAATTACTCGTGTCTTTATCCTAACTACGTCAACTTCGTACATTTCCTTGACTGCCTTGGCGATTTCGGCTTTGGTTGCTTTTTTATCAACCTCAAAAGTATACTCGCCACCCTCGGCTTCACTTAAGGCTTTCTCGGTAATCACTGGTTTTTTTATCACTTTCAAACTTTGCATTCTTTTATGCTCCTAGTAATTTTTCGATTGCTTCCACTCCGCTTTTAGTTATTAAAAGCTTCTTTGTATTAAGTACTTCGTAAGTATTCAAATCGGCAGTTTTTAACAACCTAATTTCTTTTAGATTTCTCAAAGCTTTAGTTTCTTTTTCGCCGAATTCTGGCAGGGTTACTAAACTTTTAGCGCTGACATTTAAATTCTTCAGCATAAGAGCAGCCTCTTTGGTTTTTGGTTCTTTAAAATTAATATCGTTCAAAATAACTAGCCCGCCTTCTTTAACTTTATCGGAAAGGGCTGAGACCAAGGCCTTCTGTTTCATTTTTTTCGGCAGCTCTAAGCTAAAGTCCCGACGTTGGGGGCCGTGAACCACACCACCTCCGCGCCACAGCGGACTACGAATTGAGCCGGCCCGGGCTCGTCCGGTCCCTTTTTGGCGCCAAGGTTTGCGACCACCGCCTCGCACCTCTCCGCGAGTTTTCGCACTAGCGTTTCCCAGACGTTGGTTAGCCAGATAAACTCTAACTGCCTGGGACATTAAGCTTTTGTTAGGAACAGCTCCAAAAACTTCTTTGGAAAGTTTAATTCTCCCGACAACTTTGCCACTGACATCAAAGACTTCGACAGTTAAACCGGTCTCCTTTTTAGTTACTGCTTTAGTTTTCGGAGCCGCCTTTGTCTTTGTTTCTTTAGTTTTTGGAGACTTAGTTATCTTTTCCATCCCCTTGACCTTCCTTTTCTTCTTTAGCCGCAACAGGAGCTTGACCACCAGTTTCGGAGCTCAGGCCTTCCGCTATCCCTTGGGTTTCACTTTCAGTTTTTTCCTCACCGCCACCGCCAATTTGTGGAACAGCAGGTATTTCCGGCTCGTGATAGGCAGCTTTCTTTTTAGTTGATTTTTTAATTATTAAGCTTTCTCCAATTGATCCAGGCACTGAACCTTTAACCAGTAGGGTGTTTTCATCTTTGTTCACTTCCATTACTTCTAAACCCAGAACACTTACTTGCTGACTCCCTAAACGTCCGGCCATTTTCAGACCCTTTTGGACTCTTCCAGGAGTGGTGCCCGAACCGATTGAACCAGCTGCTCGGTGACGATCCGACTGACCATGAGTCTTAGGACCACCATGGAAACCATAGCGTTTAATTACTCCGGCAAACCCTTTACCCTTGGAAGTGCCCACTACGTCAACCAAAGAGCCTTTATGAAAAACCTCGTCAACAGTTATCTCCTGACCAGCTTTTATATCGCCCTCAAAATCTACTTCGCGGACTAGAGAAGGAGCAATTTTCAGTTTGGCTTTGTCAAAGTGCCCTTTCAGAGGTTTGGTTGGTTTCTTTTGGTTACCAACACCAACCTGAGCCGCCTTGTAGCCATCGGTATCTTTATCCTTCAAAATAACCACGGTGTTAGGCTCAACCGAAAGTTTAGTTACCGGTGTTACCCGACCATGGCTGTCCCAAACTTGGGACATATTCAATTTTCGACCAATTAATGCTTTTAACATATTTCCATGCAGTAGCGACTATTCCAAACACGAAAAAAAGCCTTTTTTAGGCTTTTCTCTAGAGAGACTTATCGCTTAACCCTAAGTTACATCTTTATTTCAATGTCAACTCCGGCCGGAAGCTCTAAATGCATAAGAGCGTCCAAAGTTTTCGGAGTCGGTTCGATAATATCAATGAGTCTCTTGTGAGTCCTAATCTCAAATTGTTCCCGAGCATCTTTATCTACATGGGGAGAAGTGGTTACCGTAAAACGTTCCTTATCCGTAGGTAAGGGGACCGGACCGGCTACCTTGGCACCAGTGCGGATAGCGGTATCCAAAATCTCTTCTGCAGAGTCGTCGATGACTCTGGAATCATATGACTTTAAACGTACTCGAATACGACCTTTTGGCATATAAAGTTCTTCTCAAAAAAGGCGCTCCGCTTCTAAAAAGCGGAGTGTTCCTTAGGCAATTATTTTGGTCACAACCCCTGCACCAACTGTGTGACCACCCTCTCGAATTGCGAAACGAAGTCCTTCTTCGAGAGCAATTGGTCCAATAAGCTTAGCCTTCATCTTGGTGTTGTCACCGGGCATAACCATCTCTGTTCCTTCGGCCAAAGTTACCTCACCGGTAACATCGGTCGTTCGCAGGTAAAACTGTGGTCGGTACCCAGAGAAAAACGGAGTGTGACGTCCACCTTCTTCTTTGGTCAAAACATAAACTTCAGCTTCAAATTCAGTGTGCGGCTTAATCGATCCGGGTGCGGCCACCACTTGCCCACGCTCGACATCATCTTTTTCGATGCCACGCAAAAGGAGCCCAACGTTATCACCGGCCTGACCTTCATCAAGCAGCTTGCGGAACATTTCTACACCGGTAACTACGCTTGAAGTAGTCTTCTCACGAATTCCGACAATTTCAACTGTCTCATTAACTTTCACTTTACCACGCTCAATACGCCCAGTAACCACAGTTCCACGACCTTTAATTGAGAAAACATCTTCCACCGGCATCAAGAAGGGCTTATCAAGTTCGCGGGTTGGGGTGGGAATGTATTCGTCAACTGCCTTCATTAACTCTTCAATAGCTTTTACGCTTTCAGCATCTCCTTCCAAAGCTTTTAGAGCGCTCCCTCGGATAACCGGAACGTCTTTACCTGGGTATTCGTACTTAGTCAAAAGCTCGCGGACTTCTTCTTCAACCAAATCAAGCAAGTCTTTGTCGTCAACAGTGTCAACCTTATTCATAAAAACAACAATTGCCGGCACACCAACCTGGCGAGCTAGCAAAATGTGTTCTCGGGTCTGAGGCATTGGGCCATCGGCAGCGCTGACCACTAAAATCGCTCCGTCCATTTGCGCAGCACCGGTGATCATGTTCTTAACATAATCAGCGTGTCCCGGAGCATCAATGTGGGCGTAGTGCCTTTTTTCAGTCTCATACTCAACGTGCGCCAAAGCAATGGTAATACCCCGCTGTTTTTCTTCCGGAGCGTTGTCAATTGAGTCAAACGCTCGGAATTCCGCCATACCTTTGCCGGAAAGGACTTTGGTAATTGCGGCTGTTAATGTAGTCTTACCGTGGTCAACGTGACCAATAGTTCCCACGTTAACGTGGGGCTTACTTCTTTCAAATTTCTTTGCTTCTGCCATGTATTTTTAATCCTCCTAAATATTTTTAATAATTTTAGCTTCAAGTCGAAGCTAGATTTTTACAACACATGTATTCTAACAGATTAAGTCAACAAGTACAGCCCTTAGTTTGCTTAAGAGCTCTCTTGCCTACTACTTTTAGAAATTAAACTGTTAGTTACACTACTCGGCGCCTCCTGGTAGTGCGATGGTTCCATGTTGGAACTGGCTCGACCTTGGCTCATACTGCGCAGAGTTGTCACATAACCGAACATTTCCGCAAGAGGCGCCAAAGCGCGCACCACACGCACATTACTTCTTTGTTCAGTCCCTTCAATTTGGGCACGTTTGCTGGATAAATCACCGATAACATCACCCAAAAACTCTTCCGGCGTGATCACTTCGACTTTCATAATCGGCTCAAGGATCACCGGGTTGGCTGCTTTTGTCGCATCTTTCAGAGCCATAGAACCGGCAATTTTGAAGGCAAATTCGCTACTATCAACTTCATGGAAAGACCCGTCGTAAACTGCTACTTTCATATCCACCATAGGATAACCGGCCAGGACACCAGTGTCCATGGCTTCTTTAACGCCTTTTTCAATCGGGTTAATAAATTCTTTCGGAATCGCTCCACCGACAACTTCGCTGACAAATTCGTAACCTTCACCTCTGGCCTTTGGTTCAACTCTCAGGAAACAATGGCCGTATTGGCCCCGGCCGCCGGATTGGCGGATGTATTTGCCTTCTCCTTGGGCAACCTTCTGCACAGTTTCTTTGTAGGCTACTTGCGGTCGCCCAACATTAGCCTCAACACTAAACTCTCGCTTCATCCGGTCCACAATAATTTCCAGATGCAGTTCTCCCATACCGGAAATAATCGCCTGCCCGGTTTCCTGATTAGTTTTGACATTAAAAGTGGGGTCTTCCTCGGAAAGTTTGGCCAGTGCCAAACCCATTTTTTCCTGATCGCTTTTAGTTTTAGGCTCAATCGCTAGGGAAATAACCGGCTCCGGAAAAGTAATTTTTTCCAAAACCACTGGTCTTGCCTCATCACAAAGTGTGTCTCCAGTAAAAGTTTCTTTCAAACCAACCGCCGCACCAATTTCCCCTGACCCAATTTCGTTAATTTCTTCCCGATTGTTAGCATGCATGAGGAGAATTCGCCCCAAACGCTCTTTAACATTTTTTGTAGCGTTGTAGAGATAGCTCCCAGCGGTAGTTTTTCCGGAATAAACTCTAAAGTAGGTCAGCCGCCCGACAAAAGGGTCGGTCATAACTTTGAAAGCAAAGGCGGCAAAAGGTTCACTGTCGTCGGTTTTGCGAACTTCTTCACCTTCAGTTTTGGGGTTAACCCCTTTTACTGAGGGGACATCCAGAGGAGAGGGGAGATAATCAATCACGGCATCAAGCAGAGGTTGGACACCTTTGTTTTTCAAAGCGCTTCCGGCCAGTACCGGCACGATTTTGTAGCCAATTGTAGCGGCCCGCAACCCGGTAACCAACTCTTCTTCAGTTAAATCTTGCCCGCCCAGATATTTTTCTAAGAGGTCGTCGTTTTGTTCGGCAACTGCTTCAACCAGTTGCGAGCGGTATTTCTCAACCTCGTCTTTCATGTCAGCGGGTACTTCCCCACTTTGTGGTTCTTTACCCAGATCTTCAGTATAGATAATTGCCTTGCGGCGGATAAGATCAACCACTCCTTTAAAGCCGTTTTCAGTTCCAATCGGAAGTTGAATTGGGTGGGCATTGGCACCAAGTCTTTCTTTAATAGAAGCGAGCGACATGTAAAAATCGCCTCCGATAGCATCCAGTTTGTTAATAAAACAGATACGCGGAACGTGGTATTTATCCGCTTGGCGCCAGACAGTTTCGGACTGGGGCTCCACTCCCATTTTGCCGTCGAAAACCACTATCCCACCGTCCAAAACCCGCAAAGACCGCTCCACCTCAGCCGTAAAATCTACGTGTCCAGGCGTATCAATTATATTAATGCGGTGTCTTTGATTCTTGTTGGGGCCTGTCTGTGTGGTCCAAAAAGTAGTGGTCGCTGCACTAGTAATGGTAATACCCCGCTCTCTCTCTTGGGCCATCCAGTCCATAACTGCTTCACCTTTGTGCACCTCACCGATTTTGTAAGTGCGACCAGTGTAAAACAAAATACGCTCAGTCACGGTAGTCTTACCCGCGTCAATATGCGCTATGATACCTATATTTCTAATTTTGTCTAAGCTTAAGTCCTTTGCCATTAGTTTTTCTTTCCAAAAAAGCACCCTTCCGGTGCTTAGGGGCAGTTTATTTAACTACCCTACTTACCATCTAAAGTGTGCAAATGCCTTGTTAGCTTCGGCCATGCGGTGAGTATCGTCGCGCCTCTTAATTGCTAAGCCAGTGTTGTTAGCTGCATCCATAAATTCGGCAGCCAGCTTATCGGCAGTGGTTTTATAGTCTGTACTGGGTCGGCTCTTGGCCGCAGTAATGATCCAGCGGATTGCCAAAGCTTCTTTTCGATCGCCCCTTACTTCCAGTGGGACTTGGTAGCTGGCTCCACCAATCCGTCGGGGTTTAACTTCCATGCGTGGGGAAACGTTTTTCAGGGCGTTTTCGAAAACTTCCAGAGGATTTTGTTTCTTTTCCTCGATTTTTTTAAGAGCGTCGTACAAAACTTTTCGGGCCGTGCTTTTCTTACCAGCGGACATTAAGCGGTTGGTGAAGCGGGCAATCAAGCGACTGCCATAAACAGGGTCTCCTTCAACTTTTCTTTTTACTACTCGTCCGCTTCTTGGCATTTTACTTTTCCTTCATCCTTTTGGCCCCGTATAAGCTACGGCCCTGCTTACGACTGGCCACGCCGCTGGTATCGTAATGACCGCGAATAACATGATACTTTACTCCCGGCAAATCCTTGACTCGGCCGCCTCTTACTAAAACAATGGAGTGTTCCTGCAATTCATGGCCAATTCCCGGAATGTAGGCAGTCACCTCTTTCCGGTTGGAAAGGCGAACACGGGCAACTTTCCGCAGAGCCGAATTTGGTTTTTTCGGAGTCATGGTTTTGACGATCACGCAAACTCCCCGTTTTTGCGGGTTGAAAGTGGCAACCGGCCGGCGTTCCCTAGTGTTGAAACTGGAACGCAAGGCAGTAGCCTTAATTTTTTTAGCAGCGTGTGTACGTCCCTTACGGACTAATTGTGCAATTGTAGGCATAGTACGTGGAGAATTATAACCTTCTTAGGTTACAAGACCCGAAGGGGATTATACCATTTCTGACGGTACAAGCGCCCTGAACGAGGGTGATTATATCTGGAGTGAGCCTAACTGTCAACAGCTTTAGTATGGAAAATCTGTCAGGGAAAGTTTTTTAGTCTTCTTTACTTGTTTGGGAAACTGATTTGCTAAAAATGCGCCGGCACATTTGGCAGCGGTAGGTAACAGTGGTAGACAGGGTAGCCGCAGGCACTACGGATAAATCTTTGGAGTTACAATAAGGGCATTTAACTTCAACTTCGTCGGCCATTTACTTTTTCTTGTCTTTCTTGGGTTTTTTAACTTCGCGTTTCTGCTTGCCTTGGGAATGGGCCATAAGAATTAGTTCTTTAACTTTATCATATTTAGCTTATTCTTGCGGGATAAATTTTTAATTCGGGCTTCTTCTTTGGAAGCAATCGAGCGGTCAACAAATTCTTTGGAAAAAGTAAGTTTTACCGGTCTGCGACCGCGGGTATATCTGGAACCCAAATCCGAAGAATTATGCTCGGCTACTCTGCGGACTAAATCAACGGTAATTCCAGTATAAAGCGTTCCGTCAGAACATTTGAGAATATAAAGATAGTACATATTTATTTTTTATTCTTGTTTGGAAAATCTGTCAAGAAATTTAACGGGTGTGTTTTTTAATCCACTCGGTAATTTTTTCAATAGTTGGCTTCTTGTTTTCCACCCACAGCGCAAAATCAACAATTTCTTTATTTTCAGCTTCAAATTTTCTGTCGTTCAAAATTAGAAACTCGATCATACAAACTGTGGCAGTTCTCTTGTTACCATCGGCGAACATATGGTTAAGCAAGAGTGAGTGGGTTAAGGCAGCTGCTTTTAACTCTAAACTCGGGTAAAGATCCTCATCGCCAAAGGTAGCTTGAGGACGCGCGGCTGCCGATTCCAATAACCCTAAATCGCGCAAACCGTGCAAACCACCAGTGGCTTCAACTATCTCAAAATGGATTTGAATAATATCCTGCGGAGAAAGATATCTCACAGTCGCTACTTATTAGCAAGTTCTTCCAAAGCCGGGCGGTATTGCTTGATAATTTTTTGTGTAAGGTCGTGAATTTCACGATCAACAGCACCAATGGAAGCTTGGTTTTTGGTGTTTTTAGAGTTTTTTTGAATATGCTCTTCAAGAGCACGGTTAACCACCGCTTGCAAAGTGGTGTCTTGCTCAAGCGCCTCAAGTTCAGCACTTTTTTTGAGGTCTGTATCTATTCTTAAAGTGGTTTTAACTAGTTTCATAAAAACTATCTTGCCATAAATATGGCAAGATGTCAAGTGTGGATTGAGGGTGTGGAAGTGTAGGAATTTTAGGGTTGTTTGGAAAATCTGTCAAGAAAAGTATTTAGCTAACCTTTTATCAAAAGTTTTGAAAGATCTAGCTTTTTTGCTTTTGGCAAAGGCCAAATTGTAGCAATCTTCTAAGCTTAAGTTGCTGCCCGCAAACATTTTCAGGGCGGTTTTCAATATCTCATGCTCCTCGAGAAAAATAAACTCCATTTCCAGAATCTGCTCTAGAGTACTGGCCGTATCTGGCTTGTTTTGTTTGTAAAAAGAGCTCAAAACCCAGTAGATTTCGAAGTAAACAATAATCGAGGTAAAAAGTTTGACTCTGCCTTCGGCAGCTTGGCTAAAAAGGCTCTTAACTTCCTGAAACTGCCCCTTATTATCAGCCAAGAGAAATCTTAGAAAAAAATTGGTATCGACAAAGATCATTTCCTGCTTTTGGCGGTAAAGTATTCGGCTTTTGATTCTTCAATGATTGCTTCTAGGTCTTTGCCTTTCCAAGCAGTCGGCATTTTCAGGGAACCCGCAAGGTGCTCCACTAGACTAATGGCCGGGGTGATTACCAAGCGGTTTTTTTCTTGTGAAATGATAACCTTCTTATTTTTATCAAGGTTAGCAGCTTTGAAAAGTTTAATAGGTATGGTGATTTGGCGTTTGCCGGTAATAGTAGCGACTTTGTTCATACAAGGAGATTGTATCTAAACAATTCATCTCTGTCAATTCAAGGAATTTATTTTATTTCCTTGAATTGGTGGTAATTAACTGAGAGTATGTGGTGGTGAGAATAGGGTTGGTTTGGAAAATCTGTTAAGAAATCGGCACAAGTGTTAACAAAACAATCTCTGTTTTGAAATATTTTTCTATTCCGGAAAAAAACCCTTTTTGGTTTTCCTGTAGTTTATCCCTTGGACCCTTAACCTCCACAAAGAAAAACTTTTTATCTTTATAAACAAATAAATCCGGTGGTTGGGTACGGTTAGTTTTTATTTGGGACCTTAAGAAGTTAATCCCTTCGGTACCAATTAACTTCTCTAACAACCCCAGTTTCCTTTTGTGGGGTTGGTAGATATACTGCTCAATTAAAACATTAAAGCCCAAGCCAAAATAGTGAAGAGCGGCTATCCATTCATAAAAATGAAATTGCGGTTGGGAAAGAGCAATTCTTAAATCTTCTTCGTCAAAAAGGTCAGGGTATTCTCTCTTCCATTTAATGAGTAGTTTTCCAGAAGTCCATTCTTGTTTGAGAGTGGGTCAAAGAGAAGTTCTTCATTTTTCATTCGGAGGGATTTTAGGCCTGTTTGCCTGAAGAGTCAAGGTAAAAGATATATGAATAGTCATTCACATATCTTTAGGTTTGGAAAAGGTGTCAAGAAGTTTAATTCTTAGGAATTTCTGGAAGAAAAAAGCGGCAAGAGGTCTTTTATAAACATTTGCTAAGTCTCTTAGTTGAGGGATTGAAACTTTTGCATCACCGTTTTCTATCTTATCAATAAATTCTTCAGAGACTTTTAGTCTAGAGGCAACTTCAGACTTACTTTTATTAAAACTTTCTCTTGCCCACTTTAAAAGGTTTGAATTTATTTTTGCTTCAATATTAGGCATAAACGGAGTTTACTATTTTACTATTTTGTCTACAACGCTACTAAGTATAATCTATACTCTCATTTTCTCTCTAAATTAATCCGTAAGGTTGTAAACCCTTTGGTCAACTTTAATATTATTAAAAACTGGAAAAACCAAAATCCTCACCAACCGGTTTGAGTCGATCGTCCCCTACCATCGCCACTCCAATTTTCAAACTGTTAATAAAACTTACGTATCTATTGTCTTGCGGTGTTTGTGAAGGAACAATTAATTTATGTTTTTGGTCAAAGTTTAGGCTATTGTCTTCTGCAAATTTCTGAACATCAAAATATTCATATTCAAATAGCTGGGCAATTCCTTTCCGTGCTTGAGTTCGGAAATTGTTATTTTCCGTACTCTTTACCTCGAAAAGAAACGCATTTTTATCGTTGTGAGCAAACAGGTCAACAGTTCGGCTGTTACGGGTATCGTAACCGTGTTTTCTAAACAAATCTATGAGTTGTTGGAGAATTGACTGGTGCGTTAAGTTTGCACGGTCAAGAATTTCATTGTCGCGAATATACTGCGAAGTAGGCTCACGAATAACTCTAGTTTTCACACTATCGAAAATCTTCAATGTGTCTGCGTAACGCAAGGCTTCATCTGCATTTTTAATCTCGTACGACTGTCTGTCAGCTTCCTCAATTTTTAAGCCTAGCTTGAGTCTAGACGAGTCAACATTTTCATAACCAGAATAAAGATAAAGTGGTCTTTTGTCGAAAAGTATTTTATTTGAGACTTCCGGTCTGACCGAGGAAAAACTTCCCATTTTTGGGAACTCTGGAATTTGGCCTAAGGGGATGTAGTTTTCAAGTAATTTGTCGACTAGTATCGTTGTTTCTGCAGTATTTTGTGATGTCGGGTTTTGCCATGTGCTAGGATCAGGTAATTCGCTGAAAAGGTAAATTTCTGAAAGTGGTACTAGAAGTGGCCAACGATTTGTATTGTTAACAGTTTCGTAAAACCATAATGGGTTCTTCTTTTCAGAAAACCCTGGTCCTACAACACCCAATCCTATGATGCCTGATCTCGCGTTTTTAAACGCAGAATTTTGGGTGCTGTGAATAAAGAATATATCATCCGGCCTTATTCTTATCCACTGGTCTCTTAACTCCTCTTGTAACCCCCACGTCATGTATTTTACGGCTGTTAACCAATGTTCCGGTGGTCCAGTAAATCTAAAAAAGCTCTTTTTTCATAATATAGAATCAAAATCCATAATATTTAACTAGTTTCAAAAAGCTGTGGTTTTACACTCGCAAAACTAAAGTAATTGTCACCAGCAACAATAATATGATCTAGTATATTAATACCTAAAACTTGCCCAGCGTTAATTAATTGTTTAGTAACAGTCTCATCTTCTCTACTTGGTGATACATCTCCTGATGGATGATTATGAGAGATAATGATCTGAGCAGCTACGTGTTTCACTGCTGGCTCAAATACTTCCCTTGGGTGTATAAGGTTAACATTTAGCGAACCTACCGCTATAGTTTCCCGCTTAATTTCTTGGTTACGTGTGTCAAGAAAGAAAACAATAAAATGTTCTTTTTTATTATCTCGTATATCTTTTAACTCTTCCCAAACATCCTTTGGTGTAAGAATCAATGAAGTTTGCTTATTTTTCAGCAGTCGACGAGCTAATTCAAAGCTAGCCACAATACTTGAAGCTTTAGCACTTCCCAAACCGAAGGTACCTTTTAACTCTTTTACGTCGGCAATTGAAAGATTGTTGCCAGCAAATTTATGAAGTATTTTTCTTGAGAGTTCAATCGCGTTTAATTCTTTAGTACCTGAACCTACTAGAATGGCCAAAAGCTCAGAATTAGATAGTTTTTCTGGGCCGTATTTCTCTAACTTCTCTCTAGGCCTCTCAATTTTCGTAAGCTCTTTAATCTTCATATATTTAAAGTTTATTATATTTCGTGTGCTTTCCCTTCGCTTTTTTGACTGGGTATTTTTTCTCGTTTATCTTCTGTTTTTTGTTGAACTCTTTAACAATATCTATCTCTAAATCGTGGCTTATTAAGAGAATCCAATATAAAACATCTGCCAACTCTTCACCAATCTCGCTTTTGTGTTTCTTCACATAATCTTCAATTTCCTGAGTATTTTTCCACTGAAAATGCTCCAAAACTTCAGCTGCTTCCAAAACCAAGGAAAGTGCGGTGTCTTTCGGGTTGTGAAACTGCCGCCAATCTCTGGCGTCCCGAAACTTGATTATTTTTTCTTGTAGATCCTTTATTGTCTGGGTTGTTTTATTCATAAGGAAGCTGAAATTCATCCATCAAAGCGTCGTAAAGGTTATCTTTTTCTTTAAAAATGGGTCTTAATTTTGCGTATTTATTCCAAATATCTTCTACAAAAAGTTCAATTGCTTTGGCACTTGTTTCCGAAACATGTAACTTAAATTCTCTTGCCAGGGCCTTTATTAACGACAATTTACTTATAACAGGGCCGTTTAAAATTTCTTCAACTGTTGGTTCTTCCATAACTTAAAAAACTTTCTTGTAATAAAGGTTACTTATGGGATCTCCAATCAAACTCCCTAAAATACCCTCTATTTTTAGTAACAATCTCTTGTCTTCAGATCTAATGCTTGCACTTACTTCAGAACCACGCTTTGTTTTACAAAGAAGTTTTAGGGCTTTCCCATGGCTCCCAATTTCGGTTCCGTTGAGAAAAATATTGTTCCATCCACTTTCCATATCATCAATATTAGTTCCACCAAAACCGCTGGGTAATTTAAGCAGGCCTTCTCTTTTAAGATCATTAAGACTTCTTTTTGGTTCCATAAAAACCTACTTTTCATTAGGCACGCGGATTATACCACCAAGCAGGCTAAAAATCTAACCTACTGACAGGTTGGCGAATGTTATAGGACAAAGATTAACTTTTTATTAAACTGGGGTGAGGAATTGTTCTTTAATCTTCTCGGGGAGATTCTTAAGTGAGGTATTGAAGTTTTTTGAGGCCTCAAAGATTTCCAGGTAAACCGGTTTATCGGCCTTATCCACATGCATAATTGCATGAGGCTCCACGTCAAAGGAATCATCAACTTTTTCTTTGGAGAAGAAAACGTTTAAAACATCTTCCTCAGGTTCATATTTTATTTCTAACACGTCAAGGTTTTGCATAGCGGCCTTTCCTGGCTACATGAAAGGTAATTACCGAAATTATATCATCTCTAACCTCATACACAACCCTTAACACGTGGTCTTGGTCTATTGATTTTATGGCTGTTGGTTGATGATATTTAGTTTGCCCTTGAAATTCCGGGTTATTTATCGCGCCTTCTACCAAATCTAAACTTATATCCCAACCTAGTTCTCTCAAGAATTCTTGTTTATTAAGAGCGTGTCTTGTAAAGGTAACCTTCATCTATTCTGATTTTACAAGGTTGGCAGCTAAAATTCGACTTTTTAGACTGATCCCTTGTTTATTAGCTTTTGTGGAGTACACTTGAAAGAGTGACTGAAAACGTTAGTAATTTTATTTCTTTTCATAACGCCAACATAATCAGCACGGACTTAACCGCAAGCTTTGAAACTCTTTCTGCTTTTGCGGCCAAAAAATCCATCGCCTTAGACGATCTCTCCATAGAAAAGCACCGCCTGCCTTTCATCAACTGGCTCACCGGCCTGGTTAGTCCCCAAATCTAAATTACTAAGTAAAATAAAGATTAGTTTTGATTATTAGATAAAATATATGAATAGTTATTCATATATTATTTGTCTTGTGGAAAAAGAAAAGCGGCTTGGTGTATAGAACATCAAACCGCCCTGAGTTTGGCGTGTCTCCTTTAAACCTCGACGACCGATACACGTGCGCTGCCAATCCGATCGAGTAGGTCACCCAGACCGTGGCCCGTTGTGGTGATGATTTTGTAACCGGCTCGGAACGCAACTGTGTCAGCATCCCAGAGATCGAAATGATCGCGGATCGAAGTCCAGAACATCCCGCGTATGACGGTGGCCTTACTTTGTAAATCCGCGAACTTGACTTTTGCCTCGTCCCGTTCGGCCTTACTAACAGCTAGTGTGGAGCTTGACTTCGCTACCACGGCACCATGGGCCAAAAGGCGCCAGAGGGTAAGGAGTACTTTCTGGTCATCGGTCATCTCACCAACGACCTTCTCTGTCTCCTCGTCGACTTCCCCATCGGGCTGATAGAGGTTCCTCTCGATCTCCTCCTGCGTGTAGGGGACTTTGAACGGCAGATGCTCCACCAAAGAACTGGTCATTACCACTTGTCTCCTTTCTTTGAACTATTAGAGGCGGGTGTCATTATACACCAACCTTTCCAAGAAGGTCAAGATACTATAGGTTGACTTTAGTTTTACACTCATGGTAAAATTACTTCACCAAGCGAGTAGTTCGTATTTCAGAAAGGAGAAAGACGATGGGAAACATCCTGTCACTCAAGCACTGGGTCCCAACCTGGAGAGCTTACGACTTCCTGCTCAGCCGGCTCTACATAGCCATACTCGTGGGCACCATCTGGCTCTCACTGGTCGTGACCATCAGCCACTGGCAGCTGACCGGCGCGATCCTGCTCGCGCTGTTCTTGCTGAGTATCAAAGACCGGCAGCTGTACTGGGACCATCCAGCGGAAGGGCCTCACAGCTTCGGTTGGTGGACCTTCATAGTTGGTTACGTCGCTTTCTCAGGCACCGTGCTCACCTACCTATACGACGTGTCAATCCCACCGCTCGCCCAGGTTATCATCGCCGGGGTCCTACTTGCGATCTTCGTCGATGACCGGCGGGCCTGGATCTGGAGACAAGCCGGCCAACTCTGACCGCCCGAACTACTCAAGCCTTGGTTGCCTCGCACGTGTCTTTGACCTTGCGGGGCATTTCTTTTTGTAGACAAAATACACTTTACTTACTAATGTCTAGAGTTATAATTCCTTCTATGACAGGGGTCATTAACAGCGTGGGAATAGTTGTTTTTAAGGCCGCTAAGGTGTTGGTGGTGAAACATGGAGAGGCGGCCAAACACTTGACTGGAATTGTGGGTTTACCCGGCGGAGTAATTGAAAAAGGCGAAACCGCAAAGGAAGCTGCAATCCGTGAGCTCGCTGAGGAAACCGGCCTTAAAGCAGTTGCCAAAAGTATGATCGAATTGCCCACCAAATACCACGCTACTATCGAAAGTAAGGGTGGGCCACGCACTTTTTATCATCGGGTCTTTTTAGTCAGGGAATACTTCGGCAGCTTGCAAGCCAACGAGAAAACTATCCCGGAGTGGGTCACCCTTGACAAACTTAAAGATTTTACTCTTCTCCCTAACGTTCAAGATGCAGTTAGCGAGGCGTTGACAGGACTTAGCTCGTAACCGATAATTTTGTTAATGCCCGCCTTTCTTAAAAACCGTAAGGTTTTGCTTATTCTCGGTACGGTAGTCGTAATTATCATCGCGGCGGCTGCCTTTTTATTACTTTCCAAGCAGAATAATCCTTATAAAGACGTCCCCCAAAGCGAAGTTCTAAAAAAACAAGGCATGACTCTTAATGAGGCTGCAGAGCGTATTGGGGCTAGCCCAAATTGTCAGGGTACTGGTCCGGTGGAACTTGGAGCCCTACCCATGAACAAAGAAGATTTTGCTATTATTCTTCCTTACGGTCTGATGGTAGGCGCGCACGTTACCCCGATTGACCATTGGTATTTCTCCCCGACTGATTTTAAATCAGCTCGCGATACTTACCCGGTTTACGCTATGGCGGACGGGATCTTGAGCCAAATAAGCCAGAGGGGTTTTAACGTTGATACTGGCGAGAAACGTCCGGTAGAATACCGTCTGGTTTTTACTCACACCTGTACCTTTTTAACTTATTACGATTTGGTTACTTCTCTGGATAAAACCATCTTGGACCAAGTACCCCAGTTGCAAAGCCAAAATTACGCACAAACGGAAATTGCCGTGAAGGCCGGACAACTTATTGGCCGAATTGGCGGCCAAACTCTGGATTTTGCAGTTTGGGACTTGGAAAAACCCTTGAGTGGCTTTGCCAACCCGAAAAGTTATTCAGAGGGCGATCCTTGGAAAATTTATACTGCCAACCCTTACGATTACGTCAGCTCTGAAATTAAGCAACTCTTGATTGATAAAAATCCGCGCACAGTCGAGCCAACTGCCGGCAAAATTGATTATGATATTGACGGCAAAATGGTGGGTAACTGGTTTCGCGAAAACACTAACGGCTACAAAGGACTGGAACAAAGCAGTTATTGGAGAGATCATTTGGCCCTTGTTTATAACTACTTGGACCCAACTGCAATCGAAATTTCCATTGGTGACTGGTCAGGAGATGAGGCTCAGTTTGCCGCGGTCGGCAACGGACCCGACCCGGCAACGGTTGGAACTAGCGACACGCCAACCAAATACGAACTGGTCCAGTTTAGTTATCAGGATCAGACCGGCAAGCAGTGGGACAACATGACTCTTGTGAAAAACCTTAAGGTCGCGGCCATGGGCCAAGTCAAAGGGGTAATTTTAGTGCAGCTGCAAGAAGCGCAAAAACTAAAAGTGGAAACTTTCCCCGGCAAAACCGCTTCCCAAGTTACCGGTTTTACCTCAGCAGCCAAAATTTTCGTGCGCTAGTTAGGTAGTAGACAATCACTAAAACTTCCAAAAGGCCAAGTCCGAGTAAATAACCGCCCAAAACATCAGTGGCCCAGTGCACTCCAAGATACACTCGCGAGATGCCCACTGATAAAATCGCCAGCAGAACGGCTATTACCAGACGGTTCCTTTCTTTTCTCAGTTTAAATTCAGATAGAGCTATAAGAAGGGCTAACCCCAAAACAAGAATGTAGAAACTGGCATGTCCGCTAGGAAAACTAAAATCAGAGGGCAGCCGGTAGCCTTCGGTCAAGAAAATTTCAGGTCGGGGGCGAGAGACCCAAACTTTAAAAGCTTCAGAAACTAAAGTAAACCCTGTTAAGGTGGTAGCGAGCAACAAGCCTTTGTTTTGGTAGCGCCGATAAAGCCATGCACCAAAGAAAATTAAAACCAGGCCGGAGATGGGAAATTCACCCGGCAGGGAAATGACGATCATGATTTTATCCAAAACCGGGTTGGAAAACTGGTGGATGAAGTTTGTAACCGAAACATCAAAAGAGTTTTGCGGGTCCACCATCACAAAAATCGTCAGCCAGACAAAGATCGTTTCTAAAAACACGAAGGCGACCAACCAAGGAAGAGCCCTTATGTGTAATCTCCCATCTCTTAAGGTGGCGAGCAGTTTATTGAGCATGTAATTTAAGTATAGAACAAAGTGGTCGGTAGTTTAAGAAGGTTTGGAAATTTTTTCTTGCAGCTGCCGGCCGATTTTGGCAACGTCTTTGCGGTAGTTGCAAAATTCACACTCGGGTGCTGATTCCGGCACATCTCCCTCAAGCACGGAGATGGCATTAGCAATCCTGGCGGTAGTTTTGGCAGGGTCCCCTTTCAGTTTTTGCACGTGGACGATCATCGGAAAACCCTCGTGCAGCTTCTTGCCTAATTCCGGAAAGAAATAGACTAAATAACCCTGCCCGGTAACTTTTTTACCGGTTTCTTTCAAGAGAAAAACGTAGTCGTCAATTTGGGATTGGTAGGCAGCCAAGATTTCCTTTTCCCTTGGATCGGAACTGGCTGTTTTAAAATCAAGCGGAGTCAGTTCCCCTTTGTCGTTTTCCAGACATTCATCCAACCTACCGGTGAAACCGTATTTATCATCAATGTCAATAAAATATTTTTCCTGAAAAGGGTTTTGGAGACTGCCTTCTACTTTACCTTCAAGAAGTGGGGGCATTTCGTTGACTTCCCGATAAATGGAAGCGTAATTTTTCAAAACCGTGTCAAAGCGGTTGGCCAAACGCGACTGGATACCTTCCGGCTGTCTAATGCCTTTACGGTACTGCAGCCAAAAACATCTGGGACAACGCTCCAAACCTTCCAGACCAGTGTGTGAGAGCCAAATCCTGCCGTCTTTACTCATGGTTAACGAATTTTAAGCTTGCGACTGGTAGGTGTCAAGGAAGATTTAACCTTCAATTCCGATACGGGGAAGCCATTTTAGCCAAGAAGGTAGGTACCAATTGCGGTTACCCAGAAGCTTCATACTGGCGGGCACTAAAACCGAACGCACAATAGTAGCGTCAAACAAAATGGCTACGCTCAGGCCAAAACCAACCTGCTGGAACATCACCATACTGCCGGAAGCAAAACCGGCAAAAACCGCCACCATTATAAGAGCCGCTCCGGTGATTAACCGTCCGGTAGTTGAGACCCCAAAAGCAACTGACTCATCGTTACTGCCTGTCTCGGTGAACCTTTCCCTGATTCTGGAAAGCAGAAAAACATGGTAGTCCATAGACAAACCAAAAAGAATTGCGAAGAGAAAAAGTGGTATCCAGGCTTCAATCTGCGGAGCTTCTTGAAAGCCGAAAAAGGAAGCCCCAACTCCTTTTTGAAAAACCAAAACCAGCAGTCCGTAGGCCGCTCCCACGGAAAGCAGGTTCATGATCAAGGCTTTTATCGGTACGATAATGGAGCGGAAAACTAACATTAAAAAGAGAAAACTTAAACCCAAGACAAAGACAAAAACCCAAGGGGTGTAGTTTCTGATAATCTGTGTAAAATCATAATTTTCGGCTTCTGACCCACCGACAAAAACGTCTGCTCCGTTTTCCGAAAGACTTTTGAGGATTTTTCCAGAGCGGATTTCTTTTATAGCTTGTTCAGTATCAACCGAAGGGTCTAAAATTACTTCGGCTACTGCTAAGTTTTTGTCCGGATAGCTTTGCACCCGCGCTGACCCAACTGAGGAGCTCTCATTTAACTGCCTTTCCAAATCAGTAAGCAGATTTTTGATATTAGTCGAGCCAACCGCACCGTCAACGACAATTGTTGTTGGTGAAATTGATCCACCGGAAAACTCGTTTTGTAAAATCTCAAAGCCCTTCTTTGACGGCAAATCTTCTGGTAAGGTCGCCACTCCGGAAGAACCAATGTTGATCGCCACTAAGGGGATCGAGGCTAAAACTAAAAGCCCGGCTGAAAGTTCTAAACTCAGAACCGGAAAACGCATGACAAGTGCTGCTATCTTCCGCCAGAAACCTCCTGTGCCAATTTCTTGAGAGGCTCTTCCAAAGAACGGTACTGAAAGGAAATTAACTCGATCACCAAGTATTGAAAGCAGGGCCGGCAAGAGAGTGAGGCTGGCAAAAACCGCTGCCATGACCACGAAAATCGCTCCGACTGAGAGCGACCTGAAAACATTTGAAGGCACTAAAAGCAAGCCGGCCAGAGCGACAATGACCGTAACTCCGCTGAAGAAAACTGCTCGGGAGGCAGTTTTCACACTTTTCTCTATGGCAGCGGTTTTTTCTAAACCTTTGGCTCTTTCTTCACGAAAACGAGAAACGACAAAAAGTGAATAATCAATCCCGACTGCCAAACCCATCATGGTAATCATGTTGGTCACGAAAAAGGAAAGGTTGGAGAATTGACCAAAAACGCTGCTGGCTGCCAAAGCTAGCGCAATTGAGATAAAGCTGAGTATTACGGGCAGAAAAGCTGCTACTACTGCCCCAAAAACCAAAACCAAAATTACTAGAGCAATTGGGATCCCAATAATCTCTGCCTTTTGTAAATCACTTTCGGCTAGGTCCTGGAAATCTTTATTGACGCTAGCCGTACCGCTTTGGTAAACCGAAAAAGCCTCTTCTCTGTCGTTTTCTTTGACCACTTCCCTAATTTTTTCAACCTGCTTCTGGGCCGCACTTAGTGACCCTTTCAGGTTGACGACAACCATAACCGCGTCTTGATTTTTGGAAACAAGATCTGGGTTTTGGGTTTGATAAAAGGAAACTGTTCCGCTAACAACCTCGCTTTCCAAATCCTGCAATTGTCTCTGAACCCCTAGAGTAAAATCGCGGAACTCAGGCTCATCAACCTTAAAACGGTCGGATTTAACAATCACCAGTTCGACAATAGCCTCTTGGTTGTCAAGACGGTTAAGCAATTTTTCTGCTTTTTCGGTTTCGGTTTCTACGGAAATACTTTGCCGAGTGGTTAGAGCGCTCTCCAGATAACGGGCAATAACAAAACCGGAAGCGGCAATTAAAACTATCCAAAAAAGGATAGTCCACCAAGCTTTTTTGGCAGCAAAGGAAGCAAGTTTCTGAATACCCATAAGGGTAGATTTTATGCTGCGAAGATGGTTGTGTCAAGGAATTTAGATCTAATACTCGGCTTTTTCTGCTTCTTCTTTGGTTTTGTGGACAGTTCCTTGCGGATGGTGTGGCGGAGAATAAGCAGTGATAATTTTCAGAGGTTTGTTGCCGGTGTTAATAAAATTGTGCCGGGTACCGGCCTTGACCAAGAAAATATCGTCTTCATCAAAAGCTACTTCAACACCCGCTAAAACTGCTTTACCTTCCCCCTCGACGAAATAAAGAACTTGGTCGTTATCCGGGTGGACTTCCTTACCAATTTCCTCGCCGACCGGAATGCTCATGACCACAATTTGGGTGTGGGCCCCCGTAGATAAAACCTGGCGGAAATAAGAGTTTGCCTTAGCTTTATCTCTGATATCTTGGGTAAAACCTTTCATAAGCTAAATTATCTAGTTACTAAATTACCGTTGCTGTCTAAACACTCTGGTACCATATTAGCCGGAAAGTTGTAAGGATTTACCTCTTCACAGTTGGGGTTGGCTTGACCATCGTAAGCAACTAACCACGCTCCGTCAACTTTGACTGCCAGAAAGTAGCCCCCGCCAACTTCTTCTCCTTGAGTACCGACAAAACCCTTGGCAAAGTTCCCATTCTTTTGACTAACCGTAACCGCGATCATACTTTCAGCAATACCGGTTTTGGCAACTAAGGCTTGTTTGATGAGAGTTTCGTCATCGACCACAATTGCAGAATTGGTAGCAACTCTTGCTGAAGAGGTAGAAACTTTTTCGCTTTTTTGAGAAGCTTCTTGGTTATTGTTTCGGAAGAATATTAGCCACAAGACAATCGTTGCTAGGAGAACGCCCAGCAGAACAAGCAAGAAGATGAAAATTGTTTTCTTCTTTGGGGAAGGTTCCATGCTCTCTTAGCGTAAAAGTTTTCTAATCAAACTGTCAAGGAGTTAATATATGAATAACTATTCATATATTTTAATCTAAAGTTTTATTTGTTAAAATCTTAAAGATGAAAAATTTACCGTGGATCCTGGGTGGTCTTTTGGTAACCGCAGGTGTTCTGTTCACCTTGGTAACCGCTGGTTCCCAAGACAACACTAACCTTGCCAACAACACTACTAACCCTCAGAATAGTAATCAGGAGACTAAAGTGGACAAAAAAACTTATTCGGCAGCACCGGCAATTTTAGCACAGGCCGAGCTTGTTGGTAAAAAAGCTCGCTTTGAGACTAGCCAGGGAACTTTTATCGTTAGCCTTTTTGGTGACAAGACACCAAAAACTGTCAGCAACTTTATCTTCCTCGCCAAAGAAGGTTTTTACAACGACCTTACCTTTCACCGTGTGATTGCTGGTTTTATGATCCAAGGTGGGGACCCGGCCGGCAATGGCACCGGTGGGCCTGGTTATCAGTTTGAAGATGAATTTGAACCCTCTTTAACTTTTTCCAAACCAGGTTTGTTGGCTATGGCCAACGCTGGTCCCAACACTAACGGCAGCCAGTTCTTTATCACGGTCTCTAACCCCACCCATTTAAACAACCGACATACGATTTTCGGAGAAGTAGTTGAGGGTTACGGAGTAGTGGAAAAAATTTCTAAAGTGGAAGCCGACAGCAGCGATAAACCCCTAAACGCCGTAACAATCAAAAAAATCGAAATAATCTAATTAAATCGCTTCCACTCACCTTCAGAAATAACTTCGACCTTTTCTCCATCGACTTTGATAGCAGTTTGGTCATCGGCGGCATAAATTGGGAGGATCGTTTCTTTGGCTTGTTTTGTTAAAAACTCAACATTAACATTAGGAAAATAAGCAGAGTTTAAGTGCGGGCGGAAAAGAAAATTTACAAAGCCCAACGCTTTCTCATCAATATCTTTTTCCCTTATGTGTTCGTAATAAAGCTTCTTGACGTCACTTAAAGATAAATTAGCTGTTGCGACCATACTTCCTGCACTAATACCTACATAAACTCTAGTTTCTAAAAGTTTTGGTAATGACTCTCTTAACCCTGTTTTCCAGATCCAATCGCGTAAATAAAAAGTATCCCCACCACCAAACATTAAAACATCGGCTTTCTCCAAGCGCTTTTTGATGATCTCCACAGGTAAAGCGCCAATATCGACAATATCAATTTGCTTAAAACCGAGCTTTTTACAGTTGTAAAGATCATCAATCAGATAAGTTTTGTTTTCGTCCATAATATTTGCTGCAGTTGGAATGAAAATTAAATTAAGTTCGGGAAAGTCTTTACCAGCAAGTTCTTTCAGTGCGTTGGCGATCGACTTATTCGAAAAACCATTTGAAGTTAAAAGAAGTTTCATTTTGGCGGCTTCGACAAAATATCAAACGCATACTAATTTCTTAACATTTAACTAAATTACGTTTAGCTAGATACAAGGGAATTATAGCAGAAAAGATTGCCACGCTTACGCTCGCAATGACTTAAAATGGTTTAGGAGACGGCGACTTCGATTTCTTCAGCCGGGACCACGTTCTTTTCTTCATCTTCCTGCAAAGTTACAGTTCCCAGCCGCGCGCGCTCACCGGTTGGGATTAACCGACCGATGATCACGTTTTCTTTCAAGCCCCGCAAGTAATCTACCTTACCACTGGTAGCTGCTTCCGTGAGAATGGAGATAGTTTCCTGGAAAGAGGCAGCTGACAAGACTGATTCGGTGTAAAGGGCTGCTCGGGTAATACCCAAAATGACCACCGAGGCAGTGGCTGGTTCTCCACCGGCTGCTAAAACTTTGGAATTTTCGTCGGCAAAGCGAACTTTATCAACCAGTTCCCCAGGCAATAGCTTGGTATCGCCGTAAGTTTCGATGCGGACTTTTTCGCTCATCTTACGCACAATTGTTTCAAAATGTTTCTCGTTAATCGGAGCTCCCTGAGACTCGTAAACTTTTTGTAGTTCGGAAATAATGTAAGTCTGAACAGCTTTAATACCTTTAGTCTCCAAAAGGGTTTTGAGGTCCAAGTGCCCGGCAGTTAAAGCATCCCCCGCAGCCACCAAATCTCCGTCTTTAACCTTTAGTTCGGCTGCAGCCGGAATAACGTATTCCTTTTCAATTTTCCCGCTCTTATCTTCGGCAGTGACTTTTACAGCCCGTGCATCTTCCTCTTCAACAACTTCCACTAGCCCTGGAATTTCAGTAATAACTGCCGCGGTTTTTGGCACGCGAGCCTCAAAAATTTCGTCCACCCGCGGTAACCCTTGAGTAATATCCAGACCAACAATACCGCCTAGGTGAAAGGTTCTCATCGTCAATTGGGTGCCGGGCTCCCCAATCGATTGGCCGGCAATCACCCCAATCGGGGTTCCAATCCCCACCAGCTTTTTGGCTGCTAGATCGTGACCGTAACACAGCTGACAGACGCCGTATTTAGTCTCACAAGTCAATGGTGAGCGCACTAAAACTTCTTTGGCACCCTTCAAATCCACCTTTTCCAAGAGAGACTCATCAATCAGTTGGCCTTTTTTAATTAAAATTTTGTTGTTTTCGCCCTTTAAGTCGCTAGCTAACACTCTGCCCAAAAGCCTTTCTCCCAATTTCTTTTCATCACCCACGTTGTCAAAAATAATGCCCTCGGTCGTTTTACAATCCTCCTCGCGGATAATGACATCATGAGTAACATCCACCAAACGTCGGGTTAAGTGGCCAGCGTCGGCAGTTTTCAAAGCTTTATCTACCAAACCCTTGCGGGCGCCTCTTGTAGAAGTAAAGTATTCGTAAACCCCTAAACCTTCGCGGTAGTTGGTTTTGGTTGGCAGTTCAATGATGCGGCCCAGAGGATCAACCACTAAACCGCGCATTCCCGCCAGTTGTTTAATTTGATCCCGAGAGCCTCGGGCTCCACTATCAAGAAGCATTCTCAAAGAGTTGGCTGCGGGCAGATTATTCCAAGTAATTTCGTCAATTTCGTTGGTAAGAGACGCCCAAATTTCTTCACTCAGCCGCAGTTTTTCATCTTGGGTAATTAGTCCACGGCGGAAGTTCCGATCAATCTCTTCTACTTTAGCGTCCGCAGCGGCAATCAACTTCTTTTTCTCGGGAGCGATTACCGCGTCAAAAATTGAGATTGAAACTCCAGACTGGGTGGAGTAGCGGAAGCCAGTCTGTTTAAGATCGTCAATTAGCTGCACTGTGCGGTCTTGACCAAATTTGGAAAGACAGTTGGCAATCAGATCCTTCAGCCGGCCACCTTTAACGTTGCTATTAACAAAGCGCATTTCTTCTGGTAATGCGCGGTTGAAAATTATGCGCCCTACGCTAGTTTTAATTTTTTCGCCCTTGCTGTAAAGGTTAATTGGTTCGTGCAACTCTAAAACACCGGCAGCGTGGGCTAATAATGCTTCGTCTTCCGCATCATAAGTTTTAGTCGGTACAGAGTCTTCATCCATTTGCGTCAAGTAGTAGCAGCCCAAGAAAACGTCGTGTTTCGGCGTCATAATCGGCTCGCCATCCGAAGGGCGAAGTAAGTTGTTGGTGGTCATCATCAAAGTGAGGGCTTCTTCCTGAGCTTTTTTGGAAAGCGGCACGTGGATCGCCATTTGGTCACCATCGAAGTCAGCTCCATAGCCAGCACAAACTGAAGGGTGGATACCAATAGCGCTTCCTTCAGTCAAAACCGGGAAGAAAGCTTGTATTCCAAGCCGATGAAGGGTGGGAGCACGGTTCAAAAGCACAGGGTGATTACGAGTAATGTTTTCCAAAATGTCCCAAACTTCCACATCTCTACGTTCCAAAACGTGTTTGGCACTCTTAACGTTAGGCGCATAGCCTTGAAAAATTAACTCGCGTAAAACGTAAGGCTTGAAAAGCTCTAGGGCCATTTCTTTGGGCACGTGGCATTCGTTAAGTTTGACATCCGGCGCCACGATAATTACTGAACGGCCTGAATAATCTACCCGTTTACCCAAAAGGTTTTGACGGAACCGACCTTGTTTACCTTTCAACATGTCTGACAAAGAACGCAGTTGTTTGGCTGCGACAGTTCGGGTGGAAGGTTTTTGGGAAGAGTCGATTAAAGCATCAACCGACTCTTGTAACATGCGTTTTTCGTTGCGCAAAATTATTTCCGGTGCGCCTAGTTCCGTCAAACGACGCAAACGGTTGTTACGATTGATAACTCGTCGGTAAAGATCATTTAAGTCGCTGGTTGCAAAACGACCGCCGGAAAGTTGGACCATCGGCCTCAGATCAGGTGGAATTACCGGCAGAACACTCATGATCATCCAGGAGGGGTCTATTTCCGCGCCACGTAAGCTTTCCACCACCCGCAGGCGTTTAGTGGCTTTAAGCAGCTTTTGTCCGGTAGAGCTCTGAACTTCCACCCGTAGTTCTTGAGCAAGCTTGGCTAAATCTATACTTTTGAGAACTTCAAGAAGCGCCTCTGCTCCCATACCTACTTTAGCAAAATCGTCGATGCCGTATTCCGCGAAGCGGTAGTAATCTTCTTCAGAAAGGAGGGAAAGTTTGGTCAAAGATTTAATTTTTTCACCGAGAGTTTTGAAGATGCTTCCAAGATGCGCGTCTTCTTGGGATTCTTCCTCCCGCAAGGCAGCTGCTTTGGCTTTAGATTTCAACTCGATTTCGGAAACGATGATTTCCTTTTGTTCTTTATTTTTAACGTCAATTTTTTTGATTTCCCCTTTGAAGGAAGCTTCTGCTTCTTTGAGCATCTTTTCAAAGTTTTTGTGGATTTCTTCTTTTTTCTCTTCCAGTTGTTTGGCTAATTTTTCCAAAACTGCCTCACGTTTATCTTCGTTGACGTCGACAACTAAGTATTCGGCAAAGTAAATGACAGCATCTAAACTTCTCGGGGTGATATCCAGTAGCTGTGAGAGTTTACTGGGAGACCCGCGGAAGAACCACACGTGGGCAACCGGAGCAGAGAGTTTTATGTGTCCCATACGCTCACGACGTACCTTAGATTGAGTTACTTCCACCCCACATTTATCACAAATAACCCCGCGGTAGCGGATGCGTTTGTATTTACCACAATAGCATTCCCAATCTTTAGTTGGCCCAAAGATTTTTTCGTCAAACAAACCGTCTTTTTCCGGTCGGAAAGTACGGTAGTTGATAGTTTCCGGCTTGGTAACCTCACCGTGCGACCAACTTAAGACGTCTTCGTTCGACGCTAAAATTATTCTTAAAGCTTTAAAATCTTTAATCTCGTTCATTTTGGCTTCCTAGACAAAATATCGCGCGCATGCCGATTTCAGAATTTTTCAAAATTACCTCATAGCGCGTTATTCTTCTGCCTTCGCTTCAACTTCTTGTGGAGTTGGTTCGACAATCTCGTCAATTTTTTCAGGATTTTCCTCCCCTTCAATTTCACCAGCCGTGGTAATCATCTCTTCGCCAGCAGCCTCGGCCAGTTCTTTAGCCTCTTCCTCAATTTTTTGCTCTTGTTTCAATTCTTCGGGAGTTTCTTCTTTAGTTTCTTCAACTTTAGCACCCAAAAGCTCGACTTTGAGGCCAAGACCGTTTAGTTCTTTAACTAAAACTTTAAAAGATTCGGGAACAGTCGCCTCCGGAATATCCGTTCCCTTAACAATTGCTTCAAAAGCCTTAGCTCGGCCAATAACATCGTCGGATTTGATAGTTAGCATTTCCTGCAGCATGTGTGCTGCCCCGTAGGCTTCCAAAGCCCAAACCTCCATTTCACCCAAACGTTGGCCTCCCATCTGAGCTTTTCCACCTAACGGTTGTTGGGTGACTAGGGAGTAAGGGCCGGTCGAACGGGCGTGGACTTTTTCATCAACCATATGCACTAATTTCAAAATGTAGTTAGTCCCAACTGTTACCGAATGATCATATTTCTCCCCGGTCTTACCGTTGTAAAGAGTTGCCTTGCCGTCAGAAGGCAAACCGGCTTTTTTAAGTTCGGTCGATAACATACTCTCATCAAAACCGCCGAAAGCCGGAACGGCTGCTTTAAACCCCTGTTTACTTGCCGCCCAACCTAAATGGGTTTCCAAAAGTTGTCCTAAGTTCATACGAGAAATTACCGAGAGCGGCGAAATAATAATGTCCACTGGCGTACCATCTTCCAGATAAGGCATGTCGGCAGCCGGTACCACTTTAGAAATAACTCCTTTGTTACCGTGACGGCCGGCTAACTTATCCCCAACCGTAACTTTGCGGGTTTGGGCCACTTTAACTTTGATTAACCTTTGCACGCCCGGATCTAGATCATCCCCAGCCTCTTTAGAAAGAATTTGGACACCGATCACTGTTCCGCGTTCTCCGTGGGGCATACGTAGAGAAGTATCTCGCACTTCGCGGGCCTTTTCACCAAAAATCGCCCTCAGAAGCCGCTCTTCCGCAGTTAGCTCCGTCTCTCCTTTGGGAGTGATTTTTCCGACTAAAATATCGTTCGGGCCGACTTCCGCACCCGTATAAACAACTCCGTCTTCACTCAAGTTGGCTAAAGCCTCTTCCCCAACGTTAGGAATATCCCGCGTGGTTTCTTCAGGTCCAAGTTTGGTCTCGGTTACTGAAGCTTCATACTCTTCGATATGAATTGAGGTCAGGACATCTTCCCTAACTAACCGATCAGAAATAACAATTGCGTCCTCGTAACCGTAACCTTCCCAAGTCATATAGGCAATTAACATGTTCTTACCTAGTGCGAGCTCTCCGTTTTCCGTTACCGGTCCGTCGGCGACAATTTCATTCTTAGCAATTTTTTGGCCAACTTTGACGATTGGCCGTTGAGAATAACAGGTATTTTGATTGGATTTAAGAAACTTGGTGATCGGTAGTTTGTATTCTTTTTTGTCATCGCCGGTGGTGACGATCTGACTCCCGTCAACAAAGGTAACCTTACCGCTAACTGGGCTTTTAATAACCCGACCCATGTTGGAACCAACCGCATATTCTGTACCAGTACCAACAACTGGACTTTCCAACCGCACCAAAGGTACTGCTTGTCCCTGCATGTTAGCTCCCATTAAAGCTCGGTTGGCATCATCGTGGGCAAGAAACGGGATTAAGGAGGAAGACGCACCCACGATTTGCCAAGGCACTGCATCAATTAAATCAACCGAGGAAGTTGGACCGGTGGTAAACGCGCTTTTGTAACGTATCGGTACACGTTTGTCGGTAATAACCCCTTTGGCATCAATAGTTACGTTAGCGTGGGTAATGTTGTAGTTTTCTTCATCGTCGGCCATCAACCAAACTAACTCATCAGTTACACGTGGATTACCGCTTTTATCCTTAACTACTTTGCGGTAAGGTGTTTCCAAAAATCCATACTCGTTAACTCGCGAGGTTAGTGCTAGATGGGTAATCAAACCAATGTTTGGCCCTTCCGGTGATTTCACCGGATCAATTCGTCCATACTGTGAATTGTTGATGTCGTGAACCGAAAAACTGGCTCGCTCCCGGGTTAAACCACCTGGTCCCATCACGGAGAGTCTGCGCAAATGCTCAAGTTCGCTTAAAGAGTTGATTTGATCCATAAACTGGGAAAGTTGGCTCCCTGCAAAAAACTCGTTCAGTCGAGCCACAATCGGTCGGGCGTTAATTAAAGAAACCGGAGTTACGAGCGTGATATCAGCTGAGATGGACATTCTTTCCTTGACCACTCTTTCCATTTGCAAAAGCCCGACTCTCAGAGTGTTCTGAATTAATTCTCCAGCGCTACGTACTCGGCGATTAGCAAGATGATCAATGTCGTCAGCCTCTCCGTTACCGTTGTTAAGATCGATAAGAAGCTTGAGCGAGCCAGTTATATCATCAGGGCTTAAGATCCAATGGGCTGGGTCGTTGGAAACTTCCAAACCCAAACGCTTATTAACCTTGTAACGGCCGACTTTACCCAAAGAATAGCGGCGGGGGTTGAAAAAGAGATTTTCAAGCAATACTTTAGCATTTTCCAAAATGGCCGGATCCCCGGGGCGCATCTTGTGGTAAATCTCCAAGAAAGCTTCGTCCGGATTGGAAGTTGAGTCTTTCGCTAAAGTTGCTTGGATATACTGATGATCGCTATTTGTGTCAACATCTTTAAAGAGATTGGTAATTTTTTCATTAGTGGCAAAACCAATAGCACGCAACAAAGTGGTCGCTGGAATTCTCCGTTTGCGGTCAATACGTACAGTCAGAACGTCGTTTTTGGCAGTTTCAAATTCCAACCAACTGCCTCGAGTGGGACGCAGTTCCGAATGATAAAGTAGCCGACCCGTAGTGGGGTCGGTGTCTGCTGTGTAAAAGATGCCGCTAGAGCGGGTGAGCTGAGTAACAATTACCCGCTCAACCCCGTTGATAATGAAAGTTCCAGAATCGGTCATTAAGGGTAGGTCCCCAAGAAAAACTTCTTGTTCTAAAGTTTCGCCGGTTTCTTTGTTCAAAAGCTGTGATTTAACTTTGATTGGGGCTGAGAAACTAGCCCCTTTTTCAATTGCTTTTTCGGGAGAATATTTTGGTTCGCCGATAGCGTGACTTAGAAATTTAAGGGAGAAGGTTTTGCCGGTAAAATCCTCGATCGGAGAAACTTCGTCAAGAATTTCTTTAATACCTTCTTCCAACAACCATTTGTAGGAGTTAGTTTGGAGGTCGATTAAATTGGTAAGGGGGTATGGGTGCCCTTCAGTCCCAAAAACTTTTCGGCTCAAAGTTGCCATTAGCCAGTGTTACCCTCAAGAATGATTCCAGCGTTTCGCCGCTGTAGTTTATGATAAATCGCTCCGCGCCTTGCTCTTTGGAAAGCTAAAACTAGACAGTTTACCAACACAAAACGTACGCGTAGCGTAGTACGCCTCAAAAAATATTCAATTACGAAGCTATAATAATTAATGCTCCGGTGTTTGTCAACCCCCAAATTCCAAGACGTGGGGTACCCTACATCTGAAATCTTAGGTCTTTTTACTTAAAGGTACTTGGCTTTGTTGGCGTTGTGTTCTTGGAGGGTGCGGCCATAATGGACTTTTCCCTCCTTGTCGTGGAGATAAAAATAGTATTCCGACTCGACCGGCTCGGCGACTGCTTTCAGGGCAGACAGTCCAGGGTTACAAATCGGCCCCGGGGGCAAACCGCTGTGAGTTCTGGTGTTGTAAGGGCTGATCACCGCCAGATCTTCGGTAGTCAGACTTTTCTTCCACCAAGTCTTACCTATCTCATCATAACCCAAGGCGTACTGGATAGTTGCATCCACTTCCAAACGCCAACCTTCGCGTAAACGCTTCAAAAGAATTCCGGCGATAACTGGTCTTTCGTCATCAGATCGAGTTTCCCTTTCAACCAGTGAAGCTAAAATTACAGCTTCTTCTAAAGTTAAATTTTGGGCAGCGGCTTTATCTTTTAGCTCTTGGGTAAATTTCAAATCAAAAGTCTCTCGCATTTTGGTAACAATTTCTTTGGCAGTTGACTCGGTCTTAAATAAATAAGTATCGGGAAACATATAACCTTCTTGGGCAAGAGCTAAAAATTCTTCTTGGCTAAAAGGAAACTTTTCGGCTAAGGTTTTAGCGATTTCTTCCACGCGAGTCCCTTCAAGGATTTTGGCCCAAGTGTCCAAGGGTTTGCCTTCCGTCAATTTACCAGCTAATGTTGCTAGATCATCGGTAGGTGATAATTTGAAAGTTCCGGCCTGAATTTTTTCACTCAGGCAGTTTTGTCTCTTTAGTAAGGAAAGCGGGTCAAACAAGCTTACCCCCTCACAAGAAAAACGAGTATAAAAGCTAAATACTAACTCATCCCGTATCAAGCCTTCTTTTTTAAGACGTTCTCCGATGCTGGAAACTCCCTCATTGAGCTCGATAACAAAGATTTTTTCTTCACCTTCCTTACTAACCGGGGCAGTCGCCCAATTAAACCAAGCCGAGACGACGATAAGAGGTATCACGACTAATAAAAACAGAAAGACTAGAAAGAACCAGATTTTCGAAAAGAGTGGTTTAGCACGGATCCATTTGGTTTGCATTTTTATCTATAGCTTATGGGTTTTCAAAACTCACTTTAATGCGACTTTTCATAAAAGGCATCATTTTTAAGAGGCGGAATGGGGCTGGTGTTGTGTTAACTTCATAGCCGGAAACGTTCTCTAGGCTTTCTAAGTAACTTTCCACTTCACCCAAACTTTTACCAGCAACCTTGTCAACTATTTCTTCCTCACCAACTGTAGGCAGAAGTCTTGCTTTGATCTTGGCGTTGAGTTTAACAACCCCATCTACGTCTTTCGTAACAATTATCGCACTTACCGGCGAGTTTTCTTCATCAACCTTAAAACCCTCTTCTTCACTTTCAACTTTCTTAACTAATAGTTTAAGTAGGTCTTCTTTTCTTACTAGACTCGCGGTAAACTTAACCGCAATCGTTGCTTTCAGTTTGTCGGCTTCTGCATCAACTTCTTTTGGGGTATAAGTTTCTTTAGTTACTTGCACGGCCAGACCATCTCCAGGGATTAAACTATCAGAAGCTTTTTCGAGTACTTCTTTTTCAGCTTCTTCTGTAAGAGTTTCCACGATTTTATTCATAAGAGTCTCCCGATCCGCAGAAGTTGCTACTGTAACTTGCTTAGTAGAACCTCCGCTGAAAGCTAAATCGTTCTTAGCGGAAACCAAGGGTGAACTCTCCGCACCAACTTTGAAAACAGTGTTGGCGGGTAAATTACCTTCCTCACCAACTTTAGTGGCTGTTACTTGGACACCCGCAGTCACTTCTCCACCAAAAGGCGCGGCATCAAGTGCAACATCCGCGTCAAGTTTAAAAGTAGCACTACTTCCAGAAACTGGGGTGATTATCGTCCCTTTCAAAAACTGCTTGGGGGCGATGTCCTCGTTAGTAATAGTTACTCGTCCAGTTGCGGGCGTGCCGACTGTTTTTTTAGTAGTAGTGGTTAGTTCCTCTGTTGTTTCTTTAGTAACTTCCTGAAACGCAAGCGGCAAACTACTCCCCTCCTCGTCAACTTCCTTGAGCTTCGGGTCGGCAGTGACAGCCATCTCTGTTTCCTTTTCCTCAGCTGATAAAGTTAAAGTTATTTGGGAACTGGGTAAAACAACTATTCCAAGGCCAAAAAGGCCTAAAACCAAAACTACGCCAGCAGCCCCAACCAGAAGTTTGTTTTTGAAAAACGCCGGCAGCTTTAGATTTAAACGTTTCTTTTCTAAAACAGGCGATAGGGTTTTGCTCTCTACCTCATCTTGACCGAGCGTAACTGGTTGGACTACTTTTGGAACTTCCTCCATTGGCAACCGGGCCACTACGTCTTCTCCTTCAACAAAACCCAGATCGTCCGGTTCAAGTGCAGTACTTTCACCTTCGGTCAGGGTTGGGCCGCCTTCGGATGAGGCCGGTAGTGCAACCTCTTTCTTAAATTCTTTGGCGGCTTTTTCAATTACACTTCTATTAACTGGATTATCCAGGATAGTTTTCTCACCGGGGACACTGGTTATTTCCAAACCATCCTCAGTAGTTGTTTTTAACTCGTTAAGAATGTGGGAGAGAGTTGTTGATTGGTCAATTTCCAAAGGCCGCATCTAAATTACCTCCTGTAAGGACAGAGCTAACAGTCCCTGATCGGCCGGGCCAAAATTATTTTCTCCCTCGGCTAATGTAACTTCGAACTCTTTGCTTAAATTAAATTTCTTTGCCCAGTCAACTTCTTTGATCCTCTTTTTAACAGCTACCAAATCCACGTTATCACTGTCAGCGTACAACCAAAAAGCCTTTGAACGCTCTTTTTCGTCTTGTTTTTCCAAAAGAGCTTCGACTGCAAAGTTATAAAATTCAAGCTCCTGCCCTCCAACATCAAAATTGGTTATGCCCACTAAGTGGCCCTCGTGAAGTTGAGCTGCTTCGGTCTGGTTAGCCCCAACTCTTAAAATTAAGGTTTCACTGGGGAGTTTTGTGGCGACCATCTGAGAAACAGCAAAACCGACGGGCATAATCTTAAGCGGCTTGATTTCCAGCTCCTCGATAACCTGGTCGTAAACCGCGAGTTCTTCAGGTGGTTTATAGGCAACAAAACAACTTATCTCTGCTTTCTCCCCTTTAATGCCGAGTGGATTAGCGACTTTGGCTTGATCAATTTTAGCTCCACTCACAGTAGAAAAGAAAACTTTTAAATCTTTTTTCGGTTGCGCGGCGATTTTCTGTAAAACTGAGGAAAGTTCGTCTTTATCGACGGGTTTTTTTGTGTTTTCCCGGTTGTATTTGGCGATGGTGGTGACTGCCGCAAGACGGCCCCCGCAAACTCCAACAATTGCAGCCCTCGGCAACTCGTCAACAATCGCACCCAGCGCGTCAGTTGCTTCCAAAGTGGCGTCAAGAATAGTATCCGTTGCACCAAAACTGCGGCGGCCCACGCCAACAAATCTCGGCCCGTCATCAGTAAATTCAAAGATGGCAATATTAACTCGTCCTAAACCAACTTCGAGAACAACGAATTTTTTATGTTTTTTAGAACTTGGGATTAGTTTGGGAATAAACTTCATGGCAGGCAGGTATTATGGGTTATTGTACCATTACGAGGATAAGAGCGTAAAGCTTGTTCTGCTGGCAGTCTACAAAAACACGTAAGCAAAGATGAGGGTAACGATAAGCACAGTCACAACCGCTATTACCAAGCCTGGGTGGGGAATTTTCCAATTAAGTGCTCTCTTCTGTGGAGGCTGCTGGCCTGCCGGATAAACCTTCTCTTGTGGCTCCGATGGTTTTTCCGTAGGTAACGGCTGTGGTGGCGGTGGGGCTAAATCCGGCAAAGAACTTGGTAGGCTTTGGAAATCTTTATTAGGCTCTTGCATTTGGACAGTCTACTTTCCTAAGTCTATTTTGAATTATCCCCAAAAAACTGTCAACTAATTTACCCCCAGATTGCTTTAATCCGGCGTTGGCCGGCACTTAGAGCTTCTTCTTTAACGATTTTGAAATTGCCCACAAGTGAAGTGTGCTCAACATGCGGACCGCCACAGTACTCGGTGGAATAATCCCCGATTTCGTAAATACTAACCTTATCGCCATACTTTTCGCGGAAAAGACCAATCGCACCTTTTTTATCTGCCTCCTCTTGGGTCAACAACTCACGGTGGACTGGTAAGTCTTCTTTAATTTTTTGGTTAACAATATCTTCCACTTTTTTAATTTGCTCACTTGTCAGCTTCTCGCCGTGCGAAAAATCAAAACGGATTCTCTCGGGCGTAATGTTACTGCCAGTCTGATAAACGTGGTTTCCCAAAACATCGCGTAGAGCTTGGTGCAAGAGATGGGTGGCAGTATGCCCTCGCACGGTAATTTCAGTATGGTCTGCTAACCCTCCGGCAAATTTTTTCTCCATACCGGCTCGACTTACTTGCTGATGTTTTTTGAGTTCTTCTTCAAACTCGGTGCGATCCACATGAACCCCTTTTTCGCTGGCAAGTTCGTAGGTTAACTCCGGCGGAAAGCCAAAAGACTCATAAAGACGAAAAACCTCGCGTCCAGTAATCTTATCCCCAAGCTTTTCAAACTCCCGTAAGCCGCTGGCAAGTGCTTTCTGAAATTTTTCTTCCTCTTTGTTTAACTCGCTATAGATATCTTCAACGTGTTCTGCAATCTCCGGATACTGTTCTTTATAGGTATCAACAAACTGCTCGGCAACCTTAGCAGTAAAGGAACCGTTTATTCCGATCAATCGCCCATGGCGGATCGCCCGTCGGATCAGACGACGGAGAACGTAGCCACGTTCAACATTGGAAGGCGTAACGTGATCTGCAATTAAAAAAGTAGCCGCACGCAGATGGTCGGTGATAATTCTTCCAGAAGTTTCTTGAAATTCTTGTGCCAAATCTTTAATTTTTTGCATCGCGCTCGCAAAAAGTTCAGTCTCATAAACATTATCCCGACCTTGAAGCAAGGCTATGGTACGTTCTACTCCCATGCCGGTGTCAACGTTTTTTTGGGCCAACGGCTCATACTTTCCCTCTTTAGTGCGGTTAAATTGCATAAAAACGTCGTTCCAAACTTCAACGTACTTACCGCAATTTTCACCTGGTCGGCACACCTTACCGTGTTCCATTTTGCCAGTATCATAAAACATTTCGGTATCCGGCCCGCATGGACCAACTTCTCCAACTGGCCCCCACCAGTTATCTTTTTTACCGAGTCGATAGATCCTATCGTCAGGGATTCCAAGTTTTTTCCAAATCGCCACTGACTCTTCATCAGCAGTCACTCCAGGAATTTGGGGATCACCACCGAAAACCGTGACCGAAATGCGGTTTTTATCTAATCCCAACTCATTAGTTAAAAATTCCAAAGACCAAGTGATTGCTTCTTCCTTCCAGTAATCACCTAGGGACCAGTTGCCCAACATTTCAAAAAAAGTGTTGTGCCAGCTATCTCCTACGTCGTCAATATCGTCAGTCCGCAAACTTTTTTGCACGTTTACTAAACGACGGCCCCCAGGGTGTGGCTGACCTAAAAGATACGGTACTAGTGGGTGCATACCAGCGGTGGTAAAGAGAACTGATGGATCGTGTTCCGGCACCAAAGAAGCCGAAGGGATCCGCGTATGCCCCTTGCTCTCAAAAAATTTCAAATATTTTTCCCGCAGTTCCTTCGCTGTCATAATCTTTGGAAAATTATATCGCGTTGCTTCCATAAAGTATAATGGCCTTAGGAATTAAGGAGGTAGCTGTGGCACTGGACGTATCAGCTAGGCTGTTCTTGACAGGAGAGCGGGTGGAAAAGACCACAATCAACGGCGGGCGGTTAATTATGGACTTCCCCCAAGAGACACTTGACCTATTCAGAAGAGCGGCCGATCGATCTGGTTACTCTCTTGAGGAAGTAATCACCCACTGCTACACTTGGGGTCAGGCTGTACTGAAGGCAGGGGAACAGTTTGAACAAGAACTCGCGCAGAGGTGGGCCGAAATCTTGAGCTCCCTTGTCGTCGAAATGCCGGCAGACGTAACTCTTAACGCGGTCTTTGGAGATACCCAGGGTGGAACTTAAAAACCACCCTTTTCTTTTTTCCAAATTATTCTTGAGGGTTTTCGACAGTGTCTATGAGGTTTTCTTCTAGTTTACCTTCGGCTTTTTCGAGTAGAGCCTCTCCCTGTTCTAAAACTTCGTCTTTGACTTTTTTACCTTCTTTGGTTCCTAAAAACCAGGCTAGACCCAGACCAACTACCAGACCATAAAATAAACCTTTATAAAAATGTCCCTCGTGGTCGTTATCACTCACCTTCGGTCTCCTTATGGTGCTCGTGTTTGGGCTCAACTGTTTTTCGAATATCTTTTACAAACGCTAATGTTTCTTTAATCACGTGGGCAATAGTCACCAAACCACTGCCCGGCCGGACAACGTTATTTTCCACAAAGCCTAAAACTTTATCACCACGATCCAGAATATGATTGATTCTTTTTAAAGAGTGGCGGGCTTCGTGGAGAACTAAAATGAGGTAGGTACCAACGCCAATGAGGACTAAACTAACGAGGACAAGAACAATAGTTAAAAAAGTGGCAGAATCCATTCGTTAATAGCATACCAAATTTCAGCAGTTAAGGTAACTTAGTGTAAACTTTTTCCGCTTGTTCGCTTGGTTTACCAAGAGTTTCTTCAACTCCAGCGTAAGCCACTTGAGTGGACCCAGCGTTTTTAGTAACCACCCTTATTCTTTCCGACCCATTGAAAATCTTTTCTGAACCGGCTACTAGCACTCCATCAAACTCTTTCTTTCCATCAACTTCCACCAGTAAATTAATTGATTCTGGTGTTGCTTTTATAGTTACAGAAACGTTCGCGGCCGCGGCTTCTTCTTTTTTCTGGCTGGAAAGATCCACCACAATTGTCCTTCTCTGGGAAGAGATTTTACCAAAGCGGTTGGCGGCAGTTACGGTTAGAGTGTTAATCCCCGGGTTTAAACCCACTGATAGGGAAAAGGCACCGCCCGGGGAAAGAGGTACTTCCTGACCGTTAACTTTCAAAATGGCATCATACCAAGTCCGGCCAACCAAATTAACTTCTGGGCTGGTAACACGAGTATTATCCTTTGGTTCTGTCAGTTCCAGAAGCGGTGAACCAGTAAAACTTTGGTATTGGAAAAAAAGGTAGATGCCAACTCCAATTGCGGCTAATCCGATGGTACCGACGGTCACAAGTTGTGGAGTTAGGCGAAAACGGCCGCGATCAACTGGTACTGAAACTGTTTTTTGTTCATTTTTCTCAACAAACTCCCGGCGATAAAAAGCTAAAAGCTCGTTTTGATCAAGCCCCAAATATTTGCCGTAATTTTTGATTAGGCCTTTAACAAAGGTGGTTGGTGGAAGGGCTTCCCAATCACTTTTCTCTAAAGCATCCAAAATTTTTTTACGAATTTTGGTAGAACTTTCCGCCTCTTCTAAGGTAACGTTTTTCTTTTTCCTACCGTCTTGGAGAATTTGCCCGAAACTTTTCATTTTAATTCTGATTAAAACGTCGCGCGTATTTAATAAAGCTAGAATTTTTCAAAATTACATTCTAGCGCGTCATTGGCTACTAATCTAGCGTATTTAGAACTATTGGTAAAGGGTTGGGTTAAAGTGGGGAGTCTAGGACTGGGTGGAGACCAGGGTAATTTCCCAAGAAGATTTACCATCGGGAGTAGAGAGCTCGACTTTGTCTCCTTGAGTGAGATGGATATCGATTGGTTCTGGGTTTTTGTCTAGTTCTTGTCCTTCTTCTTTTATAGAAAGCCCCTCGGCATGAATCATGGCGTTACCGTCAGCAACGGTTGAAACTTCGATAAAACTGCCGCCTTCCAAATGAATTTGGTCAGCTTCTTTTGAGTTCATATCAAAGGGGTCTTTGCCGTTTTCTTTTATAGAAAATTTTGCCTTCATAACAAGCTAATAATGGTTTACTTTTAACTTTTTGTCAACGAAGAATTTAGCCTTCAGTCTGCCCTTGCTCTCCTCCTAAAACTCTTTCCGGATCTTTAACTAAGACATCGCGGGGTTTAGCGCCGTCGGGGGACCCAACTACACCGGCTTCTTCAAGCTCATCCAAAATCCGAGCAGCTCTGGCATAACCAATGCTTAATTTCCTCTGCAAAAGTGAGGCGCTAGCTCGATCGGTTTGGCAAACAATACGTACGGCGTCTTCAAAAAACTCGTCCTGACCGTTTCCACCCCTAGACCGTCCTATAAACTTGTTAACCGGCATGGTTGTAACTTCCTCCGTGTACTGAGGTTCAACTCCGGATTTCTTCAAGAATTCTTTAAGTTTATTAATTTCCGGCTCAGAGACAAAAACTCCTTGGATACGGGCAGCTTTAGAGGCATCCGGCGGAACGTAAAGCATATCACCCCTACCAAGTAGTTTTTCTGCTCCGGGTTGGTCAATGATGACCCGACTGTCAATTTGGCTAGCGACGTTAAAAGCAATACGAGACGGAATATTGGCCTTAATCAGACCGGTAAGAACATCAACACTCGGTCGTTGAGTGGCTAAAATCATGTGAATTCCGGTGGCACGAGACATTTGAGCTAGGCGCGTCACTGCATCTTCAACTTCAACCGGGGCAAAGAGCATTAGGTCAGCTAGCTCGTCAATAATAATGACAATGTAAGGCAATGCTTGGAAGCCGCTCATTTCGTTGTACTGGTCAATATTACGGGCACCAATTTCCGCAAAGGCTTTGTAACGACGTCCCATCTCGGTAATTGCCCATTTGAGGGCGGAGAGTACTTTCTCCGGCTCGGTGATCACTGGTGTCAAGAGGTGAGGAATACCGTTCCAACCCGAAAGTTCAACAATTTTGGGGTCCACCAAAATCATTTTTACTTCAGAAGGGTTGGCCCGGAAAAGCAGGTTACAAATAAAAGCGTTAATAGCCACACTTTTACCGCTTCCAGTAGAACCAGCAATTAGCACATGCGGCATTCTGGAAAGATCGGCAACCACCGGGCCGCCAGAAACGTCTAGCCCTAAGGAGAGAGTTAACTTAGATTTTGCTTTTTGCATGTTACCGGAAGCTAGAACTGTTTTCAGAGGAACGATTTCCGGAGTAATGTTCGGGACTTCAATACCCACCAAAGACTTTCCCGGGATTGGTGCTTCGATCCGCACTGTTCCGGTGGGAGCGGCTAATGCCAAGGCGATATCGTTAGCCAGCGAAGTAATTTTGGTTAACTTAGTTCCCAAAGCAATTTCAATCGCGTACTGGGTAATGGCCGGGCCCATGTTGACTTCCACTACCCGAGCCTGAATTCCGAAACTCTCTAAAGTTTTTTCAATGATGGAAGCGTTTTGTTTTAAGTCTCCTCTCTCTGCTTTAGAACCAATGGAATCGGTCAGCAGATCAAGCGGGGGGTATTCCCAAATTTGCGAATCCCCCGGCAAGTTGCTGACCACCGCGGTGCTGATCGCTGGTTCTTCTTCTTTCTTAGCTTCATTAACTTTCATACCACGGGTTGCAAAAGGTAACTCCTTTTTTTCTTCTTCTTTTTCTTTGTTTTTGCCGGCCAAGGTTTTGGCGGTGTTAAAAGAAAAGCTTGCAGATTTACCGATAGCATCAAAGGCCGTTGAGAGCGAGGTGTTGAGAGTAACCACTAAAGCGATGGTCGCGGTAATAAAAAGTATAAAGGCAGCTCCAGTTGTAGTTAAAAAGCTACTTAAAAAATTAGCGATTTGGTTGCCGACTAAACCAGATTGGCCCGGTAAGAAGGTGGCGGTAAAAGAAACAATTGCTGTTAAAAATAAGGTAAAACCGACCGCGCTGTTGGCGTTGGTGAAAGGCAGCCCCACTCTTAGTAAAAAAGCGCCAAGTAGTGCTGAAGCAATTGGCAGAAAAACTGCGGCCCAACCAACATATTCGAATTCGTAGTCGCGTAAAGTTTTGGCAAAACCAGTATCAGCTCCAAATAAAGCTAGAAGAGAAAGACCGGCAAAACCGATCAGTATCAACCCGCCAACAGTTTGAACAGTTTTTTTCTTAAGGCGGAGTTTTATAGGACTTCGATACAGGGCACGACGTCTCATCTTTAAAAATTATACCACCATACTGGCCTGCCGGGGATTGGTAAAAGCGAGAAAAGGCGGCAGGTTTAAAAGAATTAGCAAAAAAGCAAAGTGTTGTCAACTTCTATAGGTTAGAAGTTGACTAATCTATAAGAATGTAGATCGCTTCGCGCTCTGTAATTGCAGACAATTATCAAACTATAGGATCCTCGTATTTACTATCTCCTACCGGAGATTAAATACTGTGGATCCTGCGCTTCAGCAATAGTCTAACGACTATTCAGCTGGTAGCTTGGGATTTTCTTGAGAGCTATATCAAGAAAATTTAATCTTTTTAAAATTTTACTCCGCCATTGCGAGCAGCGTTAAAGAAAAATTTAATAAAGCGAGATGTTAAGTTGGGACATGTTTGAGCACTCAGTGCGAGTTGTCCAACGTACACGAGCGACTTAAATTTTTTCTAGCAGCGCAGCTCTGGCGGCAGTTTGGTGCTACCTTTGGCAGCAAAGGTAGCAAATTTATACATCGACGATTACTGGGACGACCATGGGGCGGCGTTGGGTTTTTTTGTAAAGAAACCTCTCCAAATCATTGGTAATTTTTTCCCGGACTGTTAACCAGTTTTTAATTCTGTTACCGTTGCCCAAAGTTTTTTTCACAGTCTCAGTTGCTTCTTTAATCAGCTGTTCCGACTCTTTCATGTAAACAAAACCACGTGAGACAATATCCGGTTCTCCGTGCAGAGTTGAGCGCACTTTATCCACGGTCAAAATCACCACCACAATTCCTTCCTCAGCCAATACCTTACGATCACGCAAAACCACATCGCCGACATCACCAACTCCAATTCCGTCAACAAAAATGTTTTCCGTTGGAATTTCTCCAACAACTCTCGCACTGCTTGAGTTAAATTCAATCACACCAGCTTCATCAACGATAAAAACGTTGTCCTTAGGAACACCAGTACTTTCAGCAAGAAGCGCGTACTGGCGCATCATGCGGTGCATCGCGGAAATTGGCACTACGTATTTTGGTTTGGTTAAAGAAAGCATCAAAATTAGTTCGTCCTGAGCTCCGTGTCCGGAAACATGAAAATCACTGGTAATATCACTGTAGCGTACATTAGCACCAAGCCGGGACAGGTTATCGATCATCTCGTAAACTGCGTCTTGATTGCCCGGGATCGGGTCGGAGGAGAAAATAACCACATCCCCGCTCTTGATGAAAACAAAACTGTGATCGCTGTTGGCGATACGGTTTAGGGCGCTGCCCGGCTGGCCTTGACTGCCAGCGACGATTAAAGTGAGGTTACGGTCGTTAATGTGGTTAACTTCCTCTTGCTTAACCAAAAGGTCTTTTGGGATCGACATATAGCCCAAATTTTGCGCAGTCAAGACGTTATTTTCCATGGAGCGGCCGATCACGCAAACTCGACGGTGGAATTTTATTGAGGCGTTAATCGCTTGCTGCACCCGGGAGATATTTGAGGCAAATGTAGTGATAAGAACTCGTCCGGAGGCTTTCTCCATCTCCTCTTCAAACTTTTCGCCAATTGCAGCCTCAGAAAGCGTGTTGCCCGGTTTTTCGCTGCGCAAGCAGTCGCTCATTAAAGCAAAAACTCCTTTGGAACCATATTCCGTCAGGGTATCAACGTCAGTGACTTTGCCGTCCAGCGGAGTCCAATCAAATTTATAATCACCAGTATGAATAGTAGTACCTAAAGGTGACTGAAGAGCCCACCCGACTGAATCTGGTATTGAATGGCTAACGCGAAAAGCTTCGGCACTAAAAACTCCCAAACGCAATTTTTGCCCAGGCTGCACTTCGTTCAAGGTTGTGGTGTTTAACTTATTTACCTCTTTCAGTTTGTTGCGGATGAGACCGGCAGTTAACCGAGTAGCAAAAATTGGGCAAGACAGTTGATCAATCAGAAAAGGTATGGCGCCAATATGGTCTTCGTGCCCGTGGGTAATTAACAAACCACGGATTTTATTTTTTTTGTCTCGCAAGTAAGAAATGTCAGGGATAACCATATCCACCCCGTACAACTGTTCGCTGGGAAAACCCATACCGCAATCTACCAAAACAATGTCGTTTTCGTACTCGTAAACAAACATGTTTTTGGTGACCTGACCGTTACCACCAAGTGGAATAAAGCGCAAAGTCTTACCGGGTAGCTTACCCAACGTCTTAGTTTTGCTTAAAACTTGTTGAAAGCGCTGTGGTGGGGAGGGTTTTTGAAAATTTTGTTTTTGTTTTGGTTTTTTTGACATAGCTAGAAAAGGCTACCTTGGTTTGGATCCGCATCGGAATTATCACTTTCAAGAGTTATTTCTAAATCCGGGTTGCTTAAAAGTCCCTGGTTTCTTACAAAATCCTCTGTAAATTCACTCATCAGACCTTGGCTACGTAAAGCAGCCGCTGGATGGTACATAGGAATAACAATGTACTCTCTAACTCTCTTGGGCACCCCGTGTACCGAAGAGATCTTTGCTCCCGGCAAAAACTTCGCCATGGAAAAGCGTCCTAAGGTCACGATTATTTTCGGACGGACAATCGCTAGCTGTTGATCTAGCCAGAGAGCGCAGGCGGTAATCTCAGTGGGAAGTGGGTCCCGGTTTTCCGGTGGTCGGTGTTTGATAACATTACCAATAAACACTTCCTGTCTTTGTAAACCCACTTTTTCCAAGGTTCTTTCCAAGAGCTTACCGGCTGGACCAACAAACGGCCTTCCAGTTTGGTCTTCATAATAGCCGGGGGCCTCTCCAATGAAAAAAATTTTAGCTTGCGGGTTGCCTTCTCCGGGAACTGCGTGACCTGCGTTTTTGTATAAAGAGCATCTCCTGCAAAGGGCAATTTTTTCAATAACGCTCCCTAGCGCATCAGTATTTTGCATGTAAGACAGGTTACTAGTCGCCGTGTTTACGAGTTAAATTGAGTCTCCCTTTTTCGTCAATTTCTCGCACAGTCACTTTGAATTTCTGCCCAAGCTTAACTTCCTTATTGATATCTTCAACATGGTAAGGAGCGATTTGGGAAATGTGTACCAAACCTTCCACACCCGGCAAAATTTCTACGAAAGCCCCAAACGGCATGATCTTTTTCACTATTCCCACGTACTCTTCACCTGGTTTTGGCTCATGAGTCAAGCCTTCAATAACTTTCATCGCTTTTTCAGCTGCTTCCGGATCGCTGCCGGAAATCATTACCGTACCATCGTCCTCGATATCAATTTCCACACCAGTCTCTTCAATAATTTTGTTAATGGTTTTTCCGCCAGTACCGATAACTGTACCGATTTTGTTAGGGGAGATGTGCATCACCGTAACTTTGGGGGCGTATTGGGACATATCTTCGCGAACTTTCGGAAGTACCGAGAGCATTTTACCCAAGATGTGATCGCGACCAGCTTTTGCATCCCGAAAAGTTTCCTTGATCATTTCTTGGTTAAGACCGTCGATTTTAACATCAAGCTGGATAGCCGTGACACCTTTTTCTGTTCCGGCAATTTTAAAGTCCATATCGCCATAAAAATCTTCCAAAGCTTGAATGTCGGTTAAAATCTTGTACTTTTCTCCTTCTGTTACCAAACCCATGGCAATACCGGAAACCGGCGCACTAACCGGTACGCCAGCATCCATTAAAGCCAGTGTCGAACCGCAAGTTGAGGCCATGGAAGTTGAGCCGGACGAACTCATCACTTCCGAAACCAAACGGACTGTGTAAGGAAATTTATCCGTCGGCGGCATCACGTTGACTAAAGCTTTTTCCGCTAAAGCCCCGTGCCCGATTTCCCGACGACCTGGAGTTCCAAGCCTGCGCACCTCTCCTGTGGAAAAAGGTGGGAAGTAGTAATGGTGCATAAAGCGTTTAGTTTCTTCCCCTTCCATGGTGTCAATCAACTGTTCCAAAGAGGTTGAACCAAGGGTAGCGACTGTCAAAACATGGGTTTCCCCGCGTTTGAAAAGTGCCGACCCATGCGTTCGAGGTAAAACACCAACTTCAATCTCGATGGGGCGGACTTCGTTAAGAGCGCGGTTGTCAGGTCGTTTCTCTTCATCGACAATTGCCTCCCGAACCATTTTCTTAACTGTCTCATCAAAAATTTCCGCCATGTCGTCTTTGGAAAGTTTACCTTCAAAGGCCGCGTACATTTCTTCTTTTAGCTCGTCCGCAGCAGTTTCCCGAGCGGCCTTTTCTGGGTTGAAAAGTTTTTCCTTGAAGTTTTCTTTAACGAAGTCGACAATCTCTTTTTTTGCTTGTGGGTCAATCTGCCTAACCTCATAACTGTGGTCCGGTTTACCAACAGCAGTGTACATCTCTTCGATCAGTTTAAAGATTGGCTCGACCTCTTTTTGAGCAAAAGCGATTGCATCCAAAATAGTTTTCTCCGGAACTTCCGTGCTCTCTGCCTCAATCATAATGGTTTTATCTTGGTTGAAAGCTATTAACAGATCAAGTTCACCTTCCTCCAGTTCCTTCTTAGTGGGGTTGAGAATGAACTGACCATCCTTTAAACAAACGCGAGCCGAGGCAACCGGTCCATTCCAAGGCACGCTGGAAAGCTTCAAGGCACAGCTAGCTGCCAGTAACCCGAGGTTGTCCGGATCAGTCTCCATGTCGTAGGAAAGCACCGTAACAATAACCTGAACTTGGTTAAAATAATCTTTAGGAAAGAGTGGACGGATGGAACGGTCGATTAAGCGTCCTGCCAAAATCGCCGATTCGGTCGGGCGGCCCTCTCTTTTGACAAAGCGGGAACCGGAGATTCTTCCAGAAGCGTAAAGTTTTTCTTCAAACTCCACTGAAAGCGGAAAGTAGCCTAGATCTTCTTGGGGGTCGGCAACACCGACTGTCGCTAAGACTACTGTATCGCCGTACTGAGCGATAACAGAAGAGTCCGCCATGGTTTCGAAACGCCCAACTTCGAACTTTAGAGCTCGCCCACCCCAATTAATTTCCTTTTTCACAGGTGTGTCTTTTTTTTCTGATTTTTCTGTCATTATTTTACTTTTGGGGAAAGGCTGCCAAACCAACGTGACCAAAAAAATATTTGCACAAATCTTTCCTTGGTTACATCAGCTTGCAACCCTCCCTTTATTCCTCCTTTTTAATTTTAATTACTCAGATAACCCTAATTTCTGTACTATCGACTTTAGCCCACGGAGTGGTCGCAAGGCGATAATAAATTTATTTTGATAACCCTAATTTCTGTACTATCGACTTATAACGGTCAGGGTCCTTTCTTGTCAAGTACAAAAGTATGCGCCGGCGCTTATTAACCATCTGCAATAATCCCCGGCGGGAGTGAACATCCTGCTTGTGAGCCTTGAGATGTTCGGTCAAACGCTTAATTCTTTCGGTAAGCAAAGCCACCTGAACTTCAGGAGAGCCAGTATCACCTTCGTGTTGGGCAAAGCTTGTTAAGATTTTTTGCTTGTCTTCTTTTACTAAAGTCATTTATTTAAGATAATTATACCAATTCCAGCTTCAGCTGACAACCTCAGGAAATTCGTCCACTCCTAAAAACTTTGGGTGATACCCACTCTGCAGGCTGTTCACCCTTTGTCTCTTTTTCACCACTAGCCGGTTGGGACTCGCTGTTAATCATGCCGGGGATCATCGAACGTTTGCAAAAAGCCGCTGCCTCAAAAGTAGCGGGCTCGGTTACATTAGTAAAGTTGTTGGTAACTGTTCTCATTCCGTAAAGCAGGGTTTCAGCAGCTCTCGTTGGTAAGGTAAGGGCTGCCTCTTTAAAAACTTGGGCTGCCCTGCTGCAAACGCTGTCAATATCAGAATTGACGACGTTAAGTTTGGCAAAACTACTGTTGAGAGAGTTCTTATCAAAATTGATACTTGGGGTCCGACTGAAAGAGTCTTCGTCGATACCAAGTTTGTACAAATCTTCTAATTTTCTCACTCCGACAGTAACAATTAAATCCCAATCTTGACCACGATAGGCAAACTTAATCTCCGTAGGGTCAATCTTTTTACCTTGTGAAGTAATGATCAAGTTAAACTCCTTACCTTCAACCTCGTAACTGACTTTAGAGAGTTGGTTGTCTATCCAATCCAAGCTAATCACCAAGCTTTTTGGGTCAAGATGTTCTCTCTGTTGTTCTGGTTTTACTAAAGGTTTGGCTGCCTCCGGAAGAGGAGACTTACCAACAAAAAAAGTTTTTTTGTTGTAACTCTCAAAAATCTCCACTAATGCGGCAGCCAGACTACTTAAATCAGTATCGGAGCCCTCTCCCAGAATTACCAAGGGTTTTTTAGATTTTTCAAACAATTCTTTAATTTGAAAGCCTGTTACATTAACTTGCATAAATTATTTGGATCCTTCGATCGAAGCCTCAGGATGTCAATTATAGGGGTCAGGAAACCGCCTCAATTATATCACCGACCGCAAACTCAACCTTACCATCAAGCAAAAGCCCATACTCTCCCCCTTCCTTGGCAAGGTTTACTTCTTCTTGGAGATGTCTTATAGACTTGATGCGAGAAGGGCCGGTTTTCTCTTCGTTTCGGTAGAGGTTAATGCGGTCATTTTTGGCCAACCGGCCTTCAACCACCTTTACCCCAGCAATTCTACCCCAGCTGGTATCAAAGGTAGCAATCACATCAGCCTTGCCTAAAACCTGCTCTTTTTTACCTTCGGCCAAACTTTCCAACCCTTCTTTAAGCTCGGAGAGTAACTCGTAAATTAGGTCGAAAGAGCGCACCATTACCTTTTCTTCCTCAGCTAGATCGGAAACGTTTTTGGGAAGTTTAACCCCAAAACCAATAATGATCGCTCCAGTTGAGGCAGCAAGAAGTACATCGGACTCGGTAATGTCGCCTGTTTCTTGGCTGATAATGTTAACTTTGCTCTGCTGAGTACTTAAGTTTTCCAAAGCAGCGGTAATTGCTTCTAATGAGCCGGCGACATCAGCTTTAATAATTAAATTAATCCGGCTCAAACCGTCCGCTTGTTCTTCAAAAAGGGGCCTTTTGGTCCTCGGAGCCTCTTGCTCTACTAAAAGTTCTTTCTTACCGATAGTCGCGACCTCGCCGACTGCTGGAGCTTTTTCAAAACCCAAAACTTTCACTGGCTGAGAAATTGTCGCTTCCTTGAGTTTTTCACCGGTGGTGCTGATAAGGGCTTTGACTTTGCCGGCGGCTTTCAGCGTTTTTATTTCGTCGCCAACTCTAAGTTTCCCTTTTTTAATTAAAATGGTAGCTAGAGGTCCACGAAATCGGTCAAGAGAAGATTCGATAACTACGGCCTCGAAAGGTTGGTCAGATTCGTCTTTAAGCTCAGCTAATTCAGCCACCAAAGTGACCATTTCCAAAAGTTCGTCCACTCCTTGACCGGTTTTTGCCGAAATTGGCAGGGCAACTACGTCTCCTCCGTAACCTTCGACTAAAACTCCTGTCTCTGACAGACCTTTCTTAACTCTGTCAACGTTTGCGGTTGGTAAATCCATTTTGTTAATTGCCACAATCATGGGCACGTTTGCAGCTTTAATGTGAGCGATTGACTCTTTAGTTTGTGGCATCACTCCGTCATCAGCTGCTACTACTAAAATGGCCACGTCAGTGACGTTCGCACCTCGAGAACGCATCGAGGAAAAGGCTTCATGGCCAGGTGTGTCAATAAAGGTAATCGTTTGACCCCTGTCAACAATTTGGTAGGCACCAATATGCTGAGTAATACCGCCGTGTTCTTCTTGAGTAACTTTAGTTTTACGGATGTAATCTAGAAGGGTGGTTTTTCCATGGTCAACGTGACCCAGGATAGTTACAACTGGGGGTCGTGCTAAAGTATTCTTTTTTACTGCTACTTTCTTGTTTTCCACTTAGTTTCTTTACCATTAGCCTTTGCTTTTTTCAGTTTTTTCTTCGGTTTCTTCAGAAGCTTCTTCTGAAACGTCGGTTGAAGCTTGAGCTACTTCATCTACTTGAGCTTTATCCTCTTCAGTCATTTCACTCTCGGCTATTTCTTTAGTTTCTTCAACCACAGTTTCTTCCTTAACTACTTTGGCTTGGGCCTTGTCTTTTTTGCTTACCTTTTTAGCCTTGGCGGGTTTTTTTCCAGCTTTGGTTTTGGCTCCCTCTTGAACAATCTTTTCTTCTTTAACCGCATCTGAAGCTTCTTTCTCAGGCTTGGTAGAAACCAAGCCTTCTGCACCTTTAATATCAATACGCCAGCCGGTTAGTTTAGCAGCCAGACGAACGTTTTGGCCGTCTTTACCAATTGCTAAAGAAAGTTGGTCTTCCGGAACTTCAACATGGGCGGTTTTTCCTTCTTCATCAAGAGCTACTTTGCCGACTTGGGCCGGAGAAAGAGAGGCGGCGATAAACCTCGCTGGGTCGTCGCTATAGGCAATAATGTCGATTTTTTCGTTACCGAGCTCGGCAATTACAGCTTGGACCCGCACTCCTTTTTGGCCAACACAACTCCCAACTGGGTCAACTCCAGCTTGGCGAGAGGCAACCGCTACCTTACTTCGGGAACCAGCTTCTCTGGAAATAGCCTTAATTTCTACCATTCCCGAACCGATTTCAGGCACCTCAAGTTTAAACAAACCTTCAACCAAACCTTTATGCGAGCGGGAAACAATGATATCTTGTCCTCTTTGACTCTCCTTAATACCGACGATGTAAAATTTCAGGCGTTGGTTTAAGCGTAGCTCCTCCCCGGGGACCCTCTCTGGCTGCGGCATAATTCCTTCGGCTTTACCCAAATCCACAACCACCGTCGGTCCTTCTAGTCTTTGGATCATACCGTTGACAATAGTCCCAACTTTGCGCTCGTATTCGTTAAGAATGGCCCCTTTTTCCGCTTCTCTAATTCTTTGCAAAAGAACTTGTTTAGCAGTTTGCGCGGCTATTCTACCAAAGCCTTCGGGAGTTACGTCCTTACCTTCTTTAAAAACCCGGATTCCACCATGTTCGGTGTCTAAATCAATTTCTAACTCTTCGAGCTCGCCACCATAATCTTTGCGATAGGCAGCTTTAATCGCTTCTTTAATAATTTCCACCACCTCTTCAGGGTTAACACCCCGCTCAGCGGCGGCCTGATTTAGGGCAGCTGCAAATTCAGTTCTTAACGCCACGTTTCTCCTTAATAATAAAAAAAGGGATTTTATTCCCAGTGTAAAACCAACTATAAATTCTTACCGCCAATCTTAACACTAACTTTTTTGGCGGTCAACCCTCACTCGTTTGGAGCATTTGGAGAAGCGTTTTTTCTCTTAAGGATCCAGCGTCCGGTGACAAGAATTAACGTTATCGCCAGTACCACAGCCAAGATAAGGGAAACGGCTTTAATGATACGGCTTTCCTCGATATAAGTGCCGGCAACTGTCAGCTCAACTTTTTGGGGTTGTGGAACTTTCTTAACAACGTTCTCACCGCTAGCATTTTGTTCCGTGACTTCTTTAACATCTTCCTTTACTGTTAGCTCTAGTTTCACGATTTGGCCAGCAACTTCTACTTCCAGATTATATTTGCCGGAAGGCACATCGGTGAAAGCTATTTCGCCGTCCTTATTAGTAATCGCTTCTTTAGAAAGTTGGGGAATTTTTACTTTAACGTTGCTAAGAGCAATTCCCAGTTCATCTTTTAACTTGATCGAGACGAGAAACTTTGCACTCGCTGAAGACCCCCCATCGCTACTAGAAGAGGTGGTTGGCGTTGTTGTCTGACCCGTCGACTGATCTGATCCAGAAGTGGACGGTGTAGTTGAGCCTGACGGTGGTGGGGAGGTGGGTGTCTGACCTGAAGAATAACTACCTTGACTGTAAGAGGGCGGGTTATTAACTGTGTAAGTTCCTCCAGTAGGACCACTAAGTATATTGGCGTTGTCGGTACTTCTTAAGACCGCTGAACCACTGGCAAAGCTAACCGAAGCAGTTCCCGCTGCAATTGCTTTAAAATTCACAATTCCCACCAACTGCACTCCAGTCTTGGGGGTTAAAGTTCCTTTGCCAATTCTAACTGAACCACTACCCCCACTAGTCTCCGCAGCAATTTCAAAAGCGCTGCCAGAACTATCAACACTAATAAACTGCAGGGTAGCAGTTGGATAACTTAGATTAGCTTGGACAGCGTTGACTGGGTCTCCACCAGTGTTGGTATAGACACTAACTGCAAAGTTTTCACCGTTGTTAACCGTCTTACTTGCCGGTGAAAGGTACAAGGTAGCGGCAGCTCTTACCGAAGATGGGTTTGCAACGGCAGCTAGTGCAAAGAGGATTAGGAAAAAACTTAACAGGAAAATTTTCGATCTATTCATAAAAGCTTTAAGTTCCCCACCTAGATAGTAAGATACTTAGATCAAAGATATCAACTGTGCCGTTTTTGTTCAAATCCGCTGCTGAATTATTTGTTCCCCAGCGGGTTAACAAAATTGATAAATCGAAGATATTAATTATACTATCGCCGTTCAGATCAGCAACATTGCCAGTGGTAGCCGAGACTGTCGCAGAAGCGCTAGATAGATTGCCAGCAGTATCTTTTGCTCTTACAAAGTAACTGTAACTGGTTTGGTTGGTTAACCCAGTATCGTTAAAGCCAGTGGTAGTAACAGTAGTTATCAAAATATTGTTGCGGTAAACCTCGTAGCCGGAAATTGCCACATTATCAGTACTCGTGCTCCAAGTTAAGTTAATCTGACTGGAACTAGTCGGTGCTGCTACCAAACCAGAGGGCACTGATGGGGCTTGGTTATCAACCGTAACCGTTACTGAAGTAGTTGTTTGGTTGCCGGCGTTATCGGTTGCTCTGGCTGAGAGAGAATGCGCGCCGTTTGAGAGGCTAGTTGTGTTTAAGCTAAAGCTGTAGGGAGAAGTCGTGTCTGTGTTTAACACATTACTTCCGTCCAAAAATTCGACCTTATTCAGGCCAACACCATCCGAAGCATTAGCAGAAATAGTTATACTTCCGCGAACAATAGCACTGTTTGTTGGAGAGGTGATGGAAACTGTTGGTAAGGTGTTGTCAACGGTAACTGAAACGTTAGCGGAGGTAAAAATATTGCCGGCACTATCAGTTGCCCGAGCAGATAAAGTATGGGCTCCGTCGGAAAAGGTTGCGGTATTCCAGCTAAAGGAGTAGGGAGAGCTTGTATCAGTAGCGCGCACGGTACCATCGACCAAAAAATCCACACTACTAACGTTGGTATTGTCGCTAGCACTTGCAGTTACAGTTTGAGTTCCTCTGACCTGAACTCCGCTTGCAGGGGTGCTAATGGAAACTGTCGGCAAGGCGTTGTCAACTGTCACGGTTAAGTTAGAAATTGCCGAACCATTAGAACCGTCAAACGCCCGGGCAGAAACAGTATGGCTACCATCAGTGAAGTTAGCAGTATTCCAGGAAAAGCTGTACGGAGAAGTAGTGTCGGTGGATTGGGGGATATTGTCTACCAAAAATTCGACTCTAGCGACACTGGTATCATCTGTAGCTGTAGCCGAGACACTAACCGTACCTTTGACAAGGGCATTTGCCGTCGGGCTAGTAAGATTAACCGTCGGCGGTAGATTAACTACGGTGTAAGTGGCGCCAACAGTTGCGTCCAAGATATTGGCGTTATCGCTGCTGCGAACAATGGCCGAGCCGGCTGTAAAGCTCATTGAGCTAGCGCCCGGGCTTTGTTTAGCTCTGAAAGTTACTTTCGTTACCAATTTAAGACCTATAACAGGTACCGGCGGCTGTCCGTTAACTGAGGCAACTCCTCGAGCTAAAGATACACTACCGTTGCCTCCGGTGTTTTCTGCCTCAACACCAAAAGCGCTTGTCGTATTATCAACGCTAACAAAATCAAACTTAGTAACATCATAAGAAAAATTAGCTTGAACCGCATTTACCGGCTGGGTCTGACTTTCCTCCCAAACTTCAACAGTTAGTAACGCTCCTTGGTTAACGTTGGATGCAGCTGGTAACAAACTTAAAGTTGGGGTCGTTGCTGCTTTACCAGAAGGCTCTCTAGAAGTTAACACCGCATAGGCAGTTATAGGAATGGCAATAAGAATTAAAACTGTCCCTAAGATAGGTAATAGATCTTTACTTTTATAAGGCGGGTTAATTGCGCTTCGGTATTTTTCTAAAAATGTGCTCAAGGACATTATTTATATTTTACTATTCTCACTGTCTATTTTGCCAATTTAACTTCCCCATTTTGAAAGGAGAATTGAAAGGTCAATGATATCCACCTTGCCGTTTTTACTTAAATCGGCAGCTGCGTCGGTAGTACCCCACTTGGTCAATAACACTGACAAGTCCAAGATGTTCACGCTTCCATCGCCGTTAATGTCCCCTACTTTACTACTTGGAGGCGGCGGTGGGGGCGGTGTTGTTCCACCGCTTAGCGGGCAGCTAGACGTGGCCTGTCCCGTCCTTTCCTGACCGGATGCGCTTTGAAAGGCAGACAAGGTCGAGTATAAAACGTTATCCCACTTAAAAGGCGTGCCGCCGGAAAACATCGTATCCCCGTCAAAGTCCAAACCGGATGAAGGTCCGTAGGGAAATTCAAAGACATAGCGTTGGACGTTGAAGCAGTTGCTGCGTACCACCAGATTTGCATGCTGGGGATCGGTTTGCTGAATACCTTTAAAACCTGTGCAGCGGTTGCCAATAATGTGAGCGGTTGCCGTTGAAGGATTGCCGACTTTGAAACAGTATTGGCCTCCTGTGGAGTCAATAGTATTGTTCTCGACATATGTTGGGCCTGAAATCGGCGAGGCAATGGCAATACCCGCAAGACACCCGGCAATATTATTGCCGCGCAGTCGATTGTTCTGGCCGCCGCCTTCTGCCGAAATTCCATCATCGGAGCAGGTTCTAATTGTATTGTTCTCAACCAGCGTGTCTTGGTCAAAGACACCGTCCTTCTGATCTTCGCCCCAGCCGCCGATGCCGTCCCAACCCCCGACAACAAGATTACCGGTGATAATGTGTCCGCCGCCGGACGGATTGATGTTGCGCGAGAAGAAGAAAATACCATCCGAGATGGAACGCTGCCCGTCTGCAGTGTCGGAAAGATTGTGGCGGAAACGGATAGTATTGTTCATAATTGTGGTTCTCGCGCCGCCAAAATAAGAGGCGACTCCCGCCTCGTCATGGTCGCCTCCGCCGTCACAGTTAAAATCGTGGATGTAATTGTTCCGGATGGTAGTATCATGGGGTGCGACTGACATCGGTAAGTCATCGCTGTTACCGATATGAACACCGGAGCGGCGTGTGTTTCTGATCTCAAAACCGGAAACGGTGATGTTGGAAACGTCAGCGTAGAGCGGACCGCCGATCTCGAGATCTCGCTCCTGGACGATCTCAATGCCGTTTTCGCGAGAGCACTGACCGTCAATGATCGCTCCTGTGTCACCCTGAAGCGTTAATGGTTTAGTGACTTTGACCTGCTCGTTATAAGTACCAGCTCTAACTTGGATAATGTCGCCATCTGCGGCGGCGTTCACTGCTGCCTGTATAGTTGAGTAACCACCTGACCCAACAATAAGAGTATTAGCCGCTGCTTGGCCAGTGGGTTCTCGGACGGATTTTAAGTTTAAGCTAATAACTGGGATTGAAACCAAAATAACTAGTAGCAAGCCGAGAGTTATGGTTAGCGTAGGGCTGGAAGACATTTTTTAAGAAATTTTCTCACGTTTATGGCTGCGTTTGGCCAAAGTAGAGCAGTTAAACTAATTATCGTACGTAGAAAACAAGACTGTCAAACGAAGGGCTTTCGTCCAGTTACCCAAGGATCGGGTGTGAGACAAAAGGTTTTAGGTTGACAAATCACTGCTTGCCCGCTAAAATACTTAGCTGGTTAAAGGATCGACCGTTTAGTGTAATTGGTAGCACAGCCCCTCTCGCAAGGAGAAAGTAGAGGTTCGAACCCTCTAACGGCCGCCAACAGTGGGCCACCATCTCGCTACCAGAGAGATTCCTCCGAGTTTTCGGAGTAAAAAAGACGGCGTAACTTAATTGGGAGAGGCCCGACTCTTAATCGGTGTATGCAGGTTCGAATCCTGTCGCCGTCACCAAACCCGATGTAGCTCAGTTGGTAGAGCGGCTGATTCGTAATCAGCAGGTCGTGGGTTCAAGTCCCACTGTCGGGTCCAAGAGAGATCCCCACGTACCTAAGCGCGAGCGCATGGTACATGGTTTGGTTGTTCGGGCACCTAGATAGGACCCTTATGACTTAGGCAGCGTTGCTTGACTTTCGGGTCAGGGGAAAACCACAGCGCTGCCAACAATAGACCAACCACCAGATCGCAGCCGCGATGAACTGGTGTCTGGTTTAGGAGCGGTTGTTAGCGTGCCTACCTCGGCTGACAACAACCGCCCCGCTCAGAGCAGGTCCTCTGTTTCGCATCAGCGAAATATGACCTGCTCTTTTTCTTCTTTAACTAGAGTTCTTTGAAGGCGTCTTTTTGTTTGGCGGAAAGGTTTTTGGGAGTAATCACTTTAACCCGCACGTACTGGTCGCCTCGGTAGCTACCGTGTTTAATTCCTTTTTCCCGAATGCGAATTTCGGTTCCAGTTTGAATACCTTCAGGAATTTTCAAAGTCACTTTACCATCAAGAGTTGGGACTTCGATATTATCTCCTAAAGCAGCTTGTGCAAAAGTGATGGGCTGCTCAAAATAAACATCAAACCCGCTTCGTTTGAAATCTTTATGAGGGACTACCTGCACGGTTAAGTAGAGGTTGCCATACCCACCGCCTTTTTCACCGGCGCCTCCTAACTCTGAAAAACGCACGGTGTCGCCATCATCAATTCCAGCGGGGATTTTAATTTCTGTTTCTTTGACACTTCTTACTCGGCCAGCTCCTTTACACTTTGGACACTTTTTCTCGATAATTTCTCCCTCACCAGCACAGTTGGGACAAGTTCTCATCGTCACCAGATTTCCAAAAATAGACGCTGTTGTTTGCTGGGTTTGTCCGCGTCCGTTGCAAGTAGGGCAAGCGCTTTTTTTACTGCCTTTTTCAGCACCAGTTCCAGAACATTCGGAACAAACTTCAAAACGGGGGATTTCGATTTTTTTCTCAACACCAAAAGCAGCTTGTTCAAAAGGGATAGTGATTTCGTAGTGCAAGTCCTCTCCAGTTAACCTACCTCGACGGCCTCTTGCACCAAAGGGTGAAGCTCCACCGAAAAATTCGTTAAAAATTTCAAAAGGGTCACGGAAACCGCCGAAATCAAAATCAACATTGACCCCCGGGCTATAAGAATAGGAGTAGCCGCGACCGCCGGCGCTAGCTCCAGCGCCGGGTTGGAAAGCCGCGTGACCAAACTGGTCGTAGGCGGCTTTTTTTTGCGAGTCGGAAAGCACTTGATAAGCTTCGTTAATTTCCTTAAAACGGCTTTCAGCACCAGCAGTTTTATCCACATCCGGATGATGCTTGCGTGCCAAAACCCGGTAAGCCCTCTTAATCTCTTCTGAAGAAGCGGTCTTTGGAATATTTAGAATTTCATAGTAATCTCTTTTATTAGGCATAAACTGAAAATGATTTTAGCAGATAAACCCAAATAGTGCTAGCGTTTGAAGTAAAAGAAAAACGCCGATAGGTAAACCTTCGGCGTAGATCAACTCTCCTACTCAGACAACGCTAGGCAACGGCCACTTTAGGTCGCAGCTGAGACATTTGGCCTGAATAAGCAGGCCGTCTCCCAAGTAATAGCTGGCAGTGAAGAATTCTTTACAGCGGGGGCACTGTTCTTCACCGAAACGGACCTCAGTTTTCTTCCCGGCAGGGGCAGCGGGCTGTTGTTTAGATGTCAAGCTTTCCTCTCTCCTTTTCGGTCTTGTCTGAACCTCACAGGGCCTAGATGTGCAGAAGGTTACTGGCTAAAGTGGCCACCAAGACAAATACCGCGGTGAAACCGATGAAACGCTGGGCCCGAGCCCCAAACCTGTACAGGGTTTGGTTGTCAGGAGGCGTCTGTATGTGAACCCAACCGGTAAGCTGCCAAGATTATGAAAAGGATTCCCGTTAGACCCCAGAGCATCTCGTCTCCTTATCTACTTGCTCTCTTTTGCTGAAAATAGTATACCCCTTCCAGTCAAAATGGGATATATAGATCGCTCCGCGCTCTGCGACCACTTCGTGGACTAAGAGCGCTGAAGCGCTCTGTAGCCGCTGTTATGAATAAACATTCATATATCTTTTTCCCAAAGAAAAACGCCAGAAGTTTGATTTACCCCTGGCGCCCACGGATTTTAAGAAAAGCCTCCGTCGATGTTGATGACTTGGCCGGTAAGAAAACCAGCTTCTTCAGAAGCTAAGTATGCTACTAATGCGGCTACTTCTTCTGGCCTGCCTACTCTCTTTATCGATTGGACAGACCTGATTTTCTCAGCGAATTCTTCCGAAACGTCTTGAGTAGCGTCAGTCTCGATGTGACCCGGAGCGACACAGTTCACAGTGATATTCCTGCTTCCCATTTCCCGAGCCAACGCCTTACTGAAACCGATAACTGCTGCCTTGGAGCCAGAGTAGGCGGTTTGGCCTGTGCTTCCCAACACCCCAGCCATAGAGACGACATTAATAATCCTTCCCCAACCAGCACCCGCCATCATTCCCCGTATCAGGGCTTGGGTCATCCGCACAGTAGAAAGGTAGTTCAGATCCAACATGCTAGTGAAATCTCCGTCTACGAGTCGGGGAAAGAGGTTACTTCTCCCTGGTCCGCCGGCGTTGTTGACCAGAATGTCAACTCGACCCAGTTTAGCGAAGACTTCATTGGCAATGCGCTCGACGTCATCTTTTTTACTAACGTCGCCCTGCACTAAGATAGCCGCGTCATCACCAAGGACTGCTTTGATTATTTGAACAACCCTCTCAGCAGCCTCTTTTTGGGTGTGGTAGTGGACGACTACCTTAGCAACCTCTAATCTGCTTTCCGTGGCCAGCTGAATAGCGATCGCCCGGCCGATCCCACGCGAGGCGCCGGTTACCAGCGCCACCCGACCATCGTCTTCTGCCATTTACCTCTCCTATCTATTTGCTTGTAGTTACAGGATATTATACAGCTTGGGGTCAAAATTTATAGCAGGGTGGTATAATTGCAGCGTCAAAGGAGAGTGAAACTTGAAAATATCTTGGGCAATATCTTTATTAACCGCTTTAAATCGTCGGAAGAGTTCAGAGACGGTCTTCGAACGAGTTCGAAAAGTACTTGCCACCTGCAGGGTTGGAAGGAATAGCGAAGCAGATTTCTTGAAAATGGGCTTGGAGAGTAGTTTATCTGACTACTTCCACTTCAAAGGCCCTGCTGAAGAAGTCGAACTCTTGCAAGCCTTGGAAAACAAGTTCAGCACCAGGGATTTCTCCATCAGGATTTCAGCTAAAGACGCTGGGTCCTTTTTCACTGTCGGCGACATTGTCAACTACCTGAACCGACAAGGAGTAACTGATGATCAGTGGTTGGAACCGGTCGTAGGGAACCGAAATTGGAAAGTCAGATCACAATAGGGTGATGCAAAAAGCGTCACCCTTTTTTTATTCTTTCTTTTCCTCATCGATGACTTCGCCTTCAACGGGTTTGTTACCCTCATCATCCTTCTTTTCTTCACCTTCTGTTGGTGGAATTTCTTCTTGGACACCAGCGCCTTCAGGATTGGCACCGGGGGCATCTTTTGCCATGGCTGGGCCGATTTTTTGCAAAGCCGGTCCTAGTTCATCAACTGCCTTTTTGATTGCATCAGCATTGTCCTTGGCAATTACCTCTTTAGTTTTGGCAACCTTTTCTTCTACTTCCTTTTTGATATCATCAGGCACTTTATCGCCGGCTTCTTTCAAGGATTTCTCCGCTGTGTAGATTAAACTGTCAGCAATGTTGCGAGCTTCAATTAAATCTTTTTTCTTGGCATCTTCTTCAGCAAATTTTTCCGCCTCTTGGGCCATTTTTTCGGCTTCCTCTTTTGATAAACCAGTTGAGCCGGTAATGGTGATTTTTTGCTCTTTGCCGGAGGTTTTATCTTTTGCTGAGACGTTCAAAATGCCGTTAGCATCAATATCGAAAGTGACTTCGATTTGCGGTACCCCACGGGGCGCAGGTGGAACTCCGTCCAGAATAAACCTGCCCAAAGATTTGTTGTCAGAGGCCATTTGGCGCTCACCCTGCAAAACATGCACTTCCACGCTGGTTTGGTTGTCAGCCGCAGTGGAGAAAACCTCGGTTTTGGAAGTTGGGATAGTTGAGTTACGTTCAATTAGTACGGTGCGCACTCCACCGAGAGTTTCAACACCCAAGGACAGGGGGGTAACGTCGAGTAGAACCACATCCTTAACTTCACCGGTGAGCACTGCTCCTTGAATAGCCGCGCCAATTGCCACTACTTCGTCCGGATTAATGCCTTTGTGAGGCTCTTTTCCGAAGAATTTTTGCACTGCTTCGCTCACCCTCGGCATTCTAGTTTGGCCACCAACTAAGATTACTTCATCAACTTTGGACGCTTCAATGCCAGCATCTTTCAACGCAGACTTGCAAGCCTCAAAAGTTTTATCAATTAAATCGCTAACTAAACTCTCGAGTTTCGCACGGGAAAGTTTGACCAGTAAATGTTTGGGACCGGAGGCATCGGCAGTTAAAAACGGTATGTTAATTTCAGTTTCCAGGGAACTGGAAAGCTCTACTTTGGCTTTTTCCGCCCCGTCCCGCAAGCGTTGCATGGCTTGTTTATCGCCTGATAAATCAATACCGTTTTCTTTTTTAAACTCTTCGACAAGAAAATCAATAATTTTTTGGTCAAAATCATCTCCTCCTAAATGGGTATCTCCGGCAGTAGATTTGACTTCAAAAACCCCTTCTCCAAGTTCCAAAATGGAAATATCAAAAGTTCCTCCACCCAAATCGTAAACCGCAATAGTGTGGGCTTTTTCTTTTTCCAAGCCGTAAGCGAGAGCCGCCGCAGTTGGTTCGTTGATAATTCTCTTCACATCGAGTCCAGCAATTTCGCCAGCCTGTTTAGTCGCCTGCCTTTGCGCATCGTCGAAGTAGGCCGGCACAGTAATCACTGCTTCGGTGACTTTTTCGCCTAAATAACTTTCGGCATCAGTTTTTATTTTTCCCAAAATCTGCGCACTAATTTCCTGGGGAGTAAACTCTTTGCCTTCAACTTCTACCACCGCCATCTCGTTTTTACCAGCTTTGACTGTGTAGGGAAGCCATTTAACATCTTTTTGGACAGTTTGGTCGCTCGCTTTTCGACCCATCAACCGCTTTACAGAAAAAATAGTGTTTTTAGGGTTGATAACTGCCTGGCGTTTGGCTACCCGTCCAACTATTCTCTTTATTGGGTCAACCACACTGGGAATAATGTTTTCCCCCTCAGAGCTATGGATAACTTTAGGTTGACCACCTTCAATAATGGCGACCGCGCTGTTAGTTGTTCCAAGATCAATACCAACGATTTTTGACATTTCTAGTTCCTCCTAATCAAGTTCTAAAATGTAATTTTTAACAATGATCCAAATCATACTAAAAAGTATCCACCAGACAAAAATATCCAGTGCCACTGACCAATAATTAAAGGTGTAGCTTGCCACCCCGCTGTCGCTAATAGTCTCCCGAGCAAAAGAAAAAGGAAAACCGTGTCTAAATTCCTTCTGGATGTAAAAAAAGCTGACACTAGTAGTAAGAATTGCCAGTACCAAAGTCCAAAGCAAAGACAAAACTCTAACCATTTACGCTCCTACTTTCTTTATTGACAGCGGTAACTTTAACTCTTGCGGGACGCAGTACTTTATCGCCTATTAAATAACCTTTCTGCAAAACTTCAGCAATCGCCCCTTCCCGGTCACCTTCAACGGTGGCAATACCTTCGTGCAACTGTGGGTTAAAACCGCCCTCTACTGAAATTTCTTTAACGTTTTCGGCTTCTAAGATATCTTTAAATTTTTTTATCACAAGTTCCAAGCCTTCGGAGTTGATATTTTTTTGGGCTTCTTCCAGGGAATCCAAGACGTCCAAGAATTTCGCAATTAACAGGATGTTAGCAAATTTAACAACTGTCTTTTTTTCTTCCTCAACTCTTTTTTGCAAATTAGCGTAATCAGCTAAAGCCCGCTTGAGCTGGTTTTCAAGCTCAACAGACCTTTTATTATTGACTTTATGAGCGGTTTTTCGCATGAGTTTAACTTACCAGTTTCGTGAAAATTCAGTGAGAAGATCGCCAAAATAACGCACTGTCGGGATCACCCGGCTAAACTGCATTCGCGTTGGTCCTAAGATACCAATTACCCCAGCGTTTTTCTTGCCAGAACCAAACGGAGAAAAAACTACCCCGCAGTATTCCAAATAATCCCCACCAAGCTCTTCTCCGAGTAAAATGTGTACATCTTCATCACCAACTGCTCGATCAAAAATTGCCTCTAGTGACTCCTGCTGATCAACTAAACCCAAAACTGTTTTGGTTAAATCCAGATCAATAAATTCCGGATAGTCTAAAATGTTGGAAGTGCCCGCGTAAAAAAACTCTCCGTCTTCAGAATAGGCAATGGCTAAACTGCCAGTCTGGGCGGAAAGTTCACGGGCGGCCTGACGCAAAAGCTTGTGAAATTGAAAACGTTGCTCCCAAAGAGATTCTTTGATAGTCACCTCGTCCTTAACTGGTAAAGCGACTTCTTTCATCAGATCGTTGATATAGGTCTTTAACCCTAGGGAAGTGGGAACACGGCCAGCAGAAGTGTGAGGCTGTTTTAAGAAACCGTCAGCTGTTAAAGCCACCATTTCATTACGCACTGTAGCCGGGGAAACCCCCAAAGAGTGTTTTTCGACAATATGCTCCGAACCAACTGGTTCGGCAGTCTCGATGTATTCGTCAATAATGGTTTTAAGAAGTTGTTTTTTTCGCTCTGAAAGTTCCATGGATGGCCTTCCTAGCCTCAAAAATAGGTAGCAAGAGCTTAGCACGAGTGCTAACTACTGTCAAGTTGTATAATGAAAAATTCAATGCGCGAAAATTTCTTGGTAAAAATACTTCTTACCTTAAATTTGTTAGGAATGGGTTTTCTGCTTCTCTCTTTTATCGGCGGCGACAGTCCCACTAGCGACGAGACTCCCCACCTTCTTTCCGGCTACGTGGCTTTAAAATACGGCCAGAATTATATTGACCCAGAACACCCGCTTTTGATAAAAAGTTTAGCTGCTACACCGCTACTTTTTCAAGACTTGGAATTTAATCAAACTGACCCCAATTACTCTAACCAAAAAGAGGATTTCGATATCGGCAAAATGTTTAAAGCTGCTCACACTTTTCTCGACTACCGTAGCAATGATCCAGATCAGATCATCTTCTTAGCACGGGTCCCCATGATCTTGTTGACAGTCTTTTTCGGACTGGTAATTTTTCTCTTTGCTCAAAAACTTTTCAATACCAAAGTTGCCCTACTGGCAACTTTTCTTTATTCTACTGAACCTAATATTCTTGCCCACGGACCTTTGGTTAATACTGATATTGCCGCCGCCGGCTTTATTTTAACCACGATCTACGCTCTTTATTTATACTCGGAAAAACAGACCCAAAAACACTTAATTTTCTTAATTTTAGCTCTAACTGCCGCTCTTTTGAGCAAGTTTTCGACTCTTTACTTGGTACCAATTGTTTTGGTTTTAATGGAGTTCATCTACCACCGGCAGAAAAATTTTCAGAGAGCACATATGCTCTACTTAATTGGCGGGTCGTTGTTAATCATCTCCCTTTTCTACGGACTAGTTTCTTTCCGCACTGAAGGTTGGGCGGGTTTTATTCCGCTTCAATATTTCAAAGGCTTAGTAATTGTCTTTGCGCAAGTTTCCGCAAGTGAGCGCTTCTCCTGGCTTTTGGGTGAAAGTTACAATGGGGCCCGTTGGTACTACTTTCCTATTTTAATCACAGTTAAAACTCAAACTTTGACCTTAGTTGGTTTTGCGCTAGCGCTTTTTTTCCTTTGGAAGAAAAACCTCAGCTTAGATTTAAACCAAAAAGTAATTTTCTTTTCTCCTTTAATTATCTTTTTGGGGTTGGCGCTGGTAGCAAAATTTAATATTGGTATCCGCCACGTTCTACCGCTTTACCCGTTTTTAATAATCCTAGCTGCCGCTAGTTTTATTAAGCTGCTTGATATCATTTTGAGCGTAGCGAAAAATCTCTCAATCAAGACAGTCTTGGTTAGTGGGGTTTTACTGACAGTCCTAATTGCCGGACGACTTTGGTCGGTAGGAAGCACTTACCCGCATTTTTTGAGTTATTATAATTTTTTGGTCGGAGGCACCGATAACGGTTGGATGGTAGCCAATGACTCTAACTACGATTGGGGGCAAGATGTAAAACGTTTGGCAAAATATGTCAGCGAAAATAATATTTCTTCGCTTGCTTTTGACAACTATACTGGCCACTACGCTGCCAGTTATTATAATATTCCCGTCACCAATATCAACCCTAAAGATACCGGGTACAAAGGTTATTTAGCCCTTTCAACTTCGGTTATTGCTTTTTATGAGGATAAAGAGGCAAGCTACTCTTGGGTTACCGACAATTACCAACCCATCGCCCGCGCCGGCAAAAGCATTTTCATTTTCGAACTAAAGTGAGAAAACAAGTCTGCTTATATTCAAGATTGAATAAAAAAGGAAAAGCCTTTCGGAAATTCGAAAGGCATCTATTTGAACCTAATTAGCGCTGCTAGGATTTTTACCCCAACTTTATTATTATATCACCGCTAGTCTACCCATCAAAAGACTTGTTTTTTTATTTCCAGTAGCTTAATGTGTGCTAAATCTGCACACTTTATAGATAAATAATAAGGAAGGACAGTTGTGAAAGTCAATTTCGCAAGCTACTTAAAAGCGGCCCTTTTACCACTTTTTACTCTAGTGTTCTTCCTTACGGCCAGCATCGGCCTTTTTGACTGGACTAAAGACGCTCAAGCAGCGTCTTTTTCTAAACCTTCAGACTGCGGCGAAACTATAACCCTATACCCCCAATCTCTCACTCTTTTTGTCCCCGCGGTTCGACCGTTGGAGATTGACAAAAATTCGTCTAAACGTAGCTTGGTCATTACAATCCACGGCTTCAATAGTTCAGCTACTACTGAGTTCCAAGACATGGCAAGGAAAAGCGCAGGAGAGCCCTCCGGTCCCTTCGACTACATAGCCTACGGCTGGAGTCAGTTAGCAAGCAGTCTCTATTCTGGCACTAAGGTTTCACTTGGACAAGTTCCTCATCTGGAACAAGCTAGTCGCGTTGGTCGCTGTATCGCTTATGATGTTGCTAACAGCCAATACACATACGTTCATGTTATTGGCCACTCTCTTGGCTCAACTGTAGCAGATTCGTTTTCCAAGAAGTTGTCCGAGTTAGTTGGTGGTTACATTACAGTAGCCCTGACTGGGCTGGATGCTTACACCGGGGTAACTCCGGGAAATTTTGGTAGTGCAGCTGCCTTCACAGATCACTATCTGGCAACTGATGACTACCCACTAACTAACTGGACTTTCGCCAACGCCTGCAACGTGGACGTTACCAGCCTTAAATTTGATGGTTCCTTCACTGGAGGTTCCCACGGCTGGCCGATTCAATTCTACCTTAAAACTCTTGACAGCCCTCTCCAAGTCAATTTTAAGGGTCTTGGCTTTGCTTACCATCGAGAGTACACCGGAATAACTCCGATCTTTAGCAACCGTTGTCCGCAAGGACAGGTAATTAAACTGGAGCCGTGTCTTCTGAACTGCAGTCCTACGCCTGCCCCTACCCCGACTCCGACCCCCACGCCTACCCCAAACCCCACTCCAAGCCCGGGAACTTCTTGCACCACTCCGGTAGTAACTCAACCAACTGCCGGGGGGAATTATGCTGCCAACGGTTCGCCGGTGACAATCAAATGGAACACCAATTGTCCATCGAGTTATTTTGAAATCACCGGTGGGCCGTATACGTCCCCACAAACTGCTGGTTGGAGATCTGGTACCCAATATACGTATGCTCAGGGCTTATGGAGCGGGTCTTACAACCTTAGAGTTAGAGGAAGGGATTCTCAGTTACGTCAAACCAACTGGAGTACAATTGTTCCCTTTACAGTTGGGAGCTCTTCGCCCAATCCAACTCCGACTCCTCCTCCAACTTCCGGGGCGTCTTGCAGCACTCCTACGATCACCCAACCCAGTTCCAACGGCAATTTCCCTGAAGGTGGGCCGGTCACCATCAAGTGGTCTACCAGCTGTCCCTACAGTTACTTCGAAATCACCGGCGGACCCTACACTTCACCGCAAAATGCGGGTTGGATAACGGCAAAGGAATTTACCTATGCCCAAGGTCTTTGGCCGGGCGCTTACAGCCTGAGAGTACAGGGTAAAGATTATCAGGGTAGGCAAACAGGATGGAGTTCCACAGTCAACTTTGCCGTCGGCAACTTCGCACCAACGCCCGCCTGCTCCGGCAATGGGTTGATCTACGATAGTACTGGCCGCTGTGCTGGAGTTTCTGACACAAGTTGTCACAGCCTCCCCTCACTCGGCTTAAACTCTCTTAAATCTGTCACCCTCAACTCCGGCTGGAGCGTAGTAATTTCTTCTAAAACTGACTGTAGTGATGAGATTGGTCGTTACCAACAAAGCACGACTATTGATACTGGAGTAGCCTCCGGGGCCAAGGCTATTCGTCTGGAAGCAATTCTCCCCAGCGATTGTCCCGAACTTCCACCAACCGGTGGCATCCGCGCTTACCGTGAAGGCGGTTTCCGCGAGGGGGGTGGTTGCCGTAACACTACTCTCTCCCAAGGCGGCATTCCTTCTTTTCCAGCAGTTGGCTATCCAAACGGCCCCTCCTCCATGAAGTTTTTCGGTGACCATATTGACCGGGCCCAAGTCACGGTTTACCCGGGAGAAAATTACACTGGTACACCTTGTGCAACTTACACCCAAGACGTTAGCGACTTCTTAAACTGCAACGGCAAAGTTATTTCTATTAAAGTGGATGCCTTCACACCGCCCACCCAGGCGCTAAATATTGCTAGTGAGGGTCAGTGGGACCTTGATATGTCCGCAGCTTTGGACAACGACCCAACCACCTGGTCGGGGGTTCCCCACGGCGGAAGCGTTGGTGTAGTTTTCCCAACTTCACAAAAAATTCTGGGTCTAGTGGTTCACGACCGACCACCCGACTCCGTAAATCCCAACGGCATCAACAAAATTTACGTTAGTTTTGGTGGCGGTGTAAGCGGAGGCATGATCATCGATAACATCGACCTAGTGGCTTCCGGGCAACGCTGCGCCATAATAGCTCCAACAACTTCGATTGATGCCAGATGGGTTAGTATAAAGCTAGCTGATAGTAGCGGCGGTAACGGTTTTTCCGATGTGGAAATTTTCGCTGCCGACGGTGGCACTATCCGTCCAACTATTCCTTGTCCTAAAGTTTACACGGATGATGCCAAACCAGGTGTTTCCGCCCCACCTAGCAACTGGGTGGAACCAATCTCATCAACTTTGAAAACTCCAGCTTGCGATAGCAAAACTCTCATGCTCTTTGTTGCAGCTAACGACAGCTTCTCGGACAAATGTCCTTCCAGTGGAGTGATCGGAGCAACAGAGGCTTTACCTTGCGGACCGTCGGTTCACTTCAATGGTGCACGAACAATTAATTTGACTGATAGTCCGCAATTAAACTCGGGCAAATTGTCAATAAGCATTTGCGCGAAGATTGATGCTTGGGCGGCCAGCACTTTCCTACGCAGAGAATTGCAAAACGGGGGGACAACAGACCAGTTTATGTTGGGTACGCGCGACGGTAATTTGTCGGCTCACATTTCCTGCTACCCTGATATAATTGGCACAAAGCCTATATCTACTGGTTGGCATGTCTTAGGTTTAATCTTCGATGCTCCCAACGGAACTTTATCAACAACGATTGATGGAGTAATTGTCGACACGGTGACTAATTCTCCGGGAACCAATTGTCCTAGCTGGGATTCCGGCTATGGACCGTTGGTTTTGGGAAACAACCGCGCCAATGCCGATTACTTTACCGGGGACATTGCCTGGGTTAAAATCGCTACTCCCTAAAACTTTCCATTATTACCCAACAGGACTTGCTAAAGTCTGTTACACTTTAATTACTTCTTGATTGGAGGAGAGGTTGCAACCAAATGAGGTACCGTGCGTTCGCTGTGGAGCAACAGCACAGGAGCAGATTATCGCTGTCGTTTTCAAAATCGAGGACGACGAGGTAGAGGAGATTCCTCCTGCCCTAACTAACGGTTATCACTGCAGGCACTGCAACATTGACTTCCTTTCGCCAGAACAGGAGGCTGAGCTAGCAGAGAGTCTCGAGATCGAGGCCTATGCGATCATCTACATTGAGGAGGTCTAACTTACCAACGAGCGGTTCGTTCGCAAGAATGAACCGCTTTTCTTTTAAAATTGAAATAAAAAAGGCAGGGTTAAACGGTGACCCTGCCATTAGAGGATGGTGCATATGTTCCCTGATTCGGTTTTTCACCCACAATCCGACGCTGCGCCTCGTCTATCTCACGGCGGGCAAAGACAATTTGGTTGTAAATGTCCCCGCACCAGCTGTCACCCTGGGCTCGTCTGCTTTCCTGAAACTCTTCCCATTCGGGGCCTTGCATTTCTGCTTCCAAAGTCTTGACCAACGCTCCCAGTTGACGCAGCTGTTCCAAGGCAACTTGGTGCGACATCCGGTTGAATTCCTTTACCGCGACGTCTCCTTGCATTCCCTTCCTCCTTTGGGAAAATTATACTGCTAAAACAGGGAAAAGGCAAGTTTGCTTGCTTGGTTTAATCTTCGTCTTCGGCGTCACCAACACCATCAGAGTCAGTATCAGCGCGGTTTGGATCGGTGCGGCGATAATTAAGTTCGCTACGATCATCTAGTCCGTCTCGATCAGTGTCGGCAGTTAATGGGCTAGTGCCATGACGTAGAACTTCTTCACCGTCAGCAATACCGTCGCGGTCGCTATCTGCATAGTTCGGGTTGGTGCCTTGATAGGCTTCCTCTGTATCACTCAAACCATCATTATCAGAATCAGTTGTCCTCGGATCTTCAGTCTTTGGATCGTCTTGCATAAGCATACCAATCGGAGTCAGTTCAATCGCTATAGCGTTGCTAATTATTCTTTATTAAAACCTCACGCCCAAAACGTTGATTGTCGTCCGAAAACATCTAAATCCTGGTTATCTTGAAAACTAGGTGGGTTTTTCCTCGTCAATCTTGTTAATCTGAAAGTTTATATGTGGGTTTACTTTTTTAATCACAATCTCGTAATCGCCTTTATCTCTACACAGTTGAATGGTCATTTTAATCTTATCGCTATCTTCCTCTGAACTTATAATTTTGATAAAATGTCCCACAATTTTATCATCTGTATACCCCCACTTCTTATCATCTTCTTCCCCAGATTTTCTCTCAATCATTATTGTTAGTAATGCGGTTGTCGCTGCTATCACCAAACTCATGGATGCCAGAGCATAGAAAATACCTTTATACGACCCATCGCTTATTGTAAGTAAGATGAATATAAAGATGACAGTAAACAACAAACCTGCGTTGGCCAACACGTAACCGTATTTACCTTTTATCAAGCCTAGGTCAGCACTATTAGGTAGCAGGTGTCTTTGCAAGTAAATAATTAAAACAGCTAATAAGCTTAGGATGGTCGCTACAATTGAATATTTCAAAAAGTCTTCTGTATTATTAAAACCAAGAGATGATGAAACTGCTTCGAACCACGTAAGTGCTAGTGGTATAAGTGAGACAGTAAAACCAAAAATATTAACAGTCCATGAGACTGCCTCGGCGGGTGAACCTTCTTTCAAAATTGTTCTCTTGATCAACATAAGTAATTCTTAAATTTAGAAATTTGTAGCTTTGTCTATTTCTTTCATTAGCTTTTCTGTCTCTGTTAGTGCGACTACTATCTTTTGGTAATGTTCAATATCTTCATTAGTTAAAACTCTGCCCTTGCGGTCTTTGAGCCATTTTTGCGCTGGTTGGTAACCACCGATATAGAAATTCCAAGCAATTTCAGGAACTTTGCCAAAATATTGCTCTGCATTGATAAATACTTTATCATCCTTATATATTACTTTGTCGAAAATATCTGATCCGGTTACCGGATAAGTAGTAACGAATTTATTTACCTTGGGAGATTCAAGTAAGTGCAGTGAACGTAACTCAGTACCAAAAGCAACAAGTTTTTTGAAACTTTTGACGTCCTTGGGATATGGCACACGCGGAAAATCAATTTTCAGGAATTCTTTGTATTTCTCTCGATAACTTGGCGAGTGCAAAACTGCGTAAATATAATCAAATATGTCTTCTGGTGAAACTTTGCCAACAATTTTTTCTATTTCATCAATAATTTCTTTTTTGAGATTTGCTTCTCGTGTACCATCTTCTGAATAATTATAAATTGGGAATAGATTATAAGGAGCAAAGGGTTGCGAACTCATGTCTGTAATAGAATTTGTCATATAGGAAGTAAAATGTTTTCCTGCTGCATACTGCTTACAAGCAATTATTGCATAGTTACTTCTATACATACTCGACATAACTTTTTTACTTGCTCCTCCTCTACCAATTTCTATTAAATTGGGCTGATACCATATCCATCTATAGTCGAACGGTCTGTACATGTAAACATACTCACGATAATCTTTGTCATTGTTATTTAACAGTTTTCCTTTTTCCCTTTCAGTATTCCAATACTTCCCATCCTTAATTTCCAGCTTTCTTTGAATTTCGCTTATACTGGTTTCTTTTCTTAAAACGTCTAGTTTATCTAACAGCTTCTTTTTTTCGAAATTAGTCAATAATTTATCATTATTAGTTTTTACACCATTACCATTTACAATAAAAATTTCTTTTAACGACGGAAAACTTTCATATTCCTTAGACGAGCTGAAATTTTTAGGAACAAAGAAATAATAAGGCGATGAATAATTCAGCTTTTCCCATTTAACTTCTCTCATATCATTTTTGTTTAGTGCGTTGAATTTATCTGCTTGCTTTCCATAAAGATCTGAGTGATATACCTCACCCAAACCTTTCTTTTCACTTTCTTTACGGAGAAAAATATTTATGGAGACACCTTGTTGGATATCAAAAACATTTTTATCTTCACCACCATCAGGGGCTTTTTCTTGAATGTTGGAATTACCATGTAGATCCAATATATAAATTTCATCGAAAGTTTCAAGTAGATGCTTTCTCATCTGGCGGTGAATAACCCCACTTATAAATGAGTTATTAGTAATCATTGCTACAATCCCACTTCCATTTTTCTCAACAAAATGTTCTGCGAAACGGATGAATTTTATATAATCATCTGAGAGGGGTTGAATATTTCTTTCATTGAGATTTGTTTTGTAATCCTTGGTGAGATTCTGTATCCACTCACCTTTATTGGAGGAACTCACACTGTACGGCGGATTTCCGATAACTACCATAATTGGTTTTTCATTTTTTATTTTCGATGCTTCTTTTGCTTCCTCTGCGATACTTTCAGCAAAACCAAATGAAAACAGATCTTGTTGGGCTGGGCTTTCTTCGAGAGAATTGGTGAGATAAATTCCAAGTCGTTGGTTGAAATATTTAAAACCAGTTTCTCTAAAGGCCATGCTCAACTTCAAGTGGGCTATTGTATACGGTGTCATCATTAGCTCAAAACCATGCAGTCGTGGAAGCAAGTCGTTATGAACATAGGTTGGCCAACGACCTTTTTGCCCACCTTTAAGTAAATGTGTATAGATAACACGAATAACCGCGCTAATAAAAGTACCTGTTCCAGCAGCTGGGTCAAGAATTTGAACTTTGTGTAGGTTAGAAGCTGTCTTTGACGTGTCTGCCAAACCTGTGGCAAGACCAAACTCTTTCTTGAGTAGGAAATCGACTGAACGCACTATAAAATTTACAACAGGAAGAGGAGTATAGTAGGCTCCCATCTTTTTGCGGAGGTTTGGGTCGTATTCCTTCAAAAAATCTTCATAAAAATGTATAACGGGATCTGGGCCCTTTTGAGTTTTACCACTTGATTCTTTTTTAAAATACTCTTCCATAAGGGCGGCGACATCAGCATGAGAGAAAACTTCACACAATTCATTGACGATATATTCAAGTCTTTTGTCGAAGTCAGGCCCAACTATATGATCGAAAAAATGTCTGAGAAGCGGATTCGATTTTGGGATTAAGTCACGAGCTTCCTGCCTAGAAAAGTCTTTTTCCGTATCATCATGATAGCGAGCAATGAAAAGTCCATAAACGAGAGTTTGTGCGTACATATCAGCGAAAGAGTCTTTCGTTAAATCATGAACAAGAAGTTTTTTAATTGTTTCGTAGACCCGAACAAGCTCAGTATTTTTATCTGATTCGGTAGCAAGGAATTGCTTTACGTTGTCTCGAATTCTTTGAGCTTTACCTCCCATAATCTTTGCTAGATGCTGACCAGACCGTATAGGTTCTTTTTGTGATTGGGTAAAATCAAGAAGAGTTTTAGTGAGAAACTCAAAGTTTTCTGGGAAAGGTTTAGTTGTTCGACTTTTAAGGTCGTAATCGCCTATTTTTATTGGTTCTCCATAGTGAATACCGTTTCTATAAAAGCGAAACTCCAGATAGTCTGTAAGAACAAGGTTGGTATAGCCAAAATACCTAGTCATCTGCTCAGATTTTTCGACCTTATCTAGAGAGACACCAATATCTTTTGCCTCAATATACAAAATGGGTATATCGCCTTTGAGGACAACGAAATCAGGTTTGTTACCTTGCACAGCCCGAGCATCATGAAATATGTGCAGACCGCCAACTGATTCAAAAACATTTTTAAGTAGAGCCTCAAGATCGGCACGGTAGCCCATCTCGCTGGTTTCTGGGTGAGAGAATTTTGTGGCGGTTGACTGAATATAATTTTCTAAAATACCTTGCACATTATTCATAAAGTACTACCGTTTAAGCAGAATTTTGCTCGTACAGTATACCTGATTAGAGGCTGGAAGGGAAGGTTTCTACGGGACAAACTAGTCAGATTTTCAAAACCGAGAGGAAAGCTTCTTGGGGTATTTGAACGCGGCCGAATTGCTTCAAGCGCTTTTTCCCCTTCTTTTGCTTATCCAAAAGCTTGTTTTTACGGGTAACATCGCCGCCGTAAAGTTTAGCAGTTACATCTTTGCGAAACGCCGGAACATCAGCGCGGGCAATAATTTTTCCGCCGACCGCAGCTTGCACGGAAATTTCAAAATTCTGGCGGGGAAGGACCTCTTTTAATTTCTCTACTAATTTACGACCAACTTCGTCGGCTTTCTTGCGAACAACAATTTGGGAAAGTGCGTCCACAATCTCTTTGGCTACTAAAATTTCCATACGAACTGCGTCCACTTCTTGCCAGCCGGAAAGTTCGTAATCAAAAGAAGCATACCCTGATGAGATTGATTTGAGTCGATCGTAAAAATCGCTTATTACTTCGGCTAAGGGTAGGGTAAACTCAATCAAAACTTGATCAGCCGCGTATTTGACATCGGTGACTACTGCTCGACGGTTATTTAATAATTCTAAAATCGCTCCTAAATAACTCTCTTTAGTAACAATTAAAGCGTTGATGATCGGTTCATGGATAGTTTTAATTTTGGTGGGTTCCGGAAATTTAGTCGGATTGGATATTTCCACTTCTTCGTCATTAGTCAAGGTAATTTTGTAGTTGACGGTTGGTGTACTGGCTACTAAATCTAGGCCGTACTCTCTTTCCAATCTTTCCTGAACAACTTCGAAATGCAAGAGTCCCAAAAACCCGCAACGAAAACCAAACCCCAAAGCTGTGGAACTATCTGCTTCAAAAGTAAGAGAAGCGTCGTTAAGTTTCAGTTTTTCCAGACCATCTTTCAAAGCTGGGAAACGATCGTTATCTACAGGGTAAAAACCGGCAAAAACCATCGGACGTACCTGGCGGTAGCCGGGTAAAGGTTCTTTGCTAGGATTGGCGGCCAAGGTAATTGTGTCACCAACACGAACTTGGCTAACGTCTTTTAGTCCGGTTGCCAAATAACCAATTTCCCCAGCCTCCAGCTTTTCTTCAGACTTTAGTTCTGGTTTAAAACAACCCACTTCCACCAAACTTGCGCTAGCTTTAGTACCAATAAACTTCACTTGATCGCGCTCTTTGAAAGACCCGTTAAACACTCGAACATAGGCAATCACTCCTTTGAAGGGGTCGTAGGTGGAATCAAAAATCAACGCTCGTGAGTTTTCCTCATTAGTAAGCGGGGCGGGAACTTTCTCGATGATTTTAGAGAGGAGTTCTTTTACACCTTGTCCAGTTTTCGCTGAAATCTTCAAGATGTCGGTCTCTTTCACACCAAAGACTTTGATTATTTCAAGAGCGACTTTTTCCACTTGCGCAGCTGGCAAATCAATTTTATTAATCACGGGAATAATTTTCAAATTTTGCTTCTGGGCTAAGTAATAATTACTTAGAGTTTGAGCCTGTATTCCTTGAGTAGCATCCACCAGTAAAACTACCCCTTCGACAGCAGCCAAAGAGCGGCTCACCTCGTAGCTAAAATCAACATGGCCGGGTGTGTCAATTAAATTAAGAGTGCAACCTCGCCAATTCATGCGAACTGGCTGCAACTTGATAGTAATACCCCGCTCCCGCTCAATGTCGAGCTGGTCTAAAAGCTGTTCCTTCATTTTGTTTTGCGGGACAGTACCAGTTAGCTCGAGCATCCTGTCAGCAAGGGTAGACTTACCGTGGTCAATGTGGGCGGCAATCGCAAAATTTCGGATTGTTAACATTTTTAGGGTCGGGGGTCAGTGTGGGTGGTATCAACAGTTTCTTCAAAATTAAGAATTTTAGTAACTTTACGCAAATCCGGAAGCATTTTTATAAAAGTTTTCAGCTCTTCTGATTTAAACCACCAGGTCAAAAAAACATAAAGGGCAAGCCCCGATGTAGCCACTCCCGCTGTCAGAAAGAGTAGATTAAGCGCTTTTCTGGTGTCAATTATGTAGTCGATAATAAATTCGCCGTTGACTCGAAAGTGTAGTGGAACGTAAAGAAAAACCGCCATTATTAGGGCTGGGACAACGATTTTAACAGCTGGATAAAACAATGCTTTTCGGTTGAAGCCTCCTACCTTACGATCCAGAAGAAAGAGCAAGGTGAAAAAACTGAAAGCGCCGGAAATTGAAGTTGTCAGACCTAAATAAGCCACTGGTATTGGGGCGTTTTTTGCTAAAACGAAGACAAAATAATAACCGACTGCTCCATGCACTAGCAAGCTCACTATCGCCACCTTTAGAGGGGTAATTGTGTCGTGCATGGCATAAAAAGCGCGGGTTACCAAGAGAAATCCGGCTTGAGCAAAAACACCCAGTGCAAACCAGGACAAGGTCGTGGCAGTAGCGACTGTAGCTGGCCAATCAAACAACCCACTTCCAACTGCCAAACGCACTACTGGTATACGTAAGACCGCTAAAAGCACGCTCAACGGTACAGCTAAATAAAGCAGCTGCCAGAGAGAAGCTAAAAAAGTCTTTTTAAAGTCCTCCGCCTTACCGCCTGCCCACTCTGCTGATAAGGTGGGTAGCGAGGCAGCGGCAATCGTCAGTCCAAACAAACCAATGGGTAAATTCTGAAGGTCAGAGGCAAATTTCAAGACCGCAATTGAGCCCACTGCCAAACTGGAAGCCAAAATAACATTAATTACAATTTCCAACTGCCCAACTCCAACCCCCAAAGCTCGTGGTAGTGATAGTTTCAAGATTTTTAAAACATCCGGATCTTTCAATTTAAACGCTGGTCGGTAGTTAAACCCAAGTTTATTAAGCGCAAAAAATTGCACACTCAGGTGAAAGAGGGCACCAATTACCACCCCTAACCCTACTCCCAAGATACCAAAGGACCGGCTTAAAACCACAATTCCAAAGATAATCCCCAGGTTGTAAACCACCGGTGCTACCGCGGCGATCAGAAAACGACGGTAACTTTGCAAAACTGAAGTGAAGAAACTACCAATTACTAAGAACAGCTCTCCAAAGACAATAATCCGCATTAAATCTGCCGCCTGCTGATCGAAAGGTGGATCAAGCCTCAAACCTAGAAAATTGTTTATTTGCAAGGGGAATAAAAAGATGACTACTCCAACAACAAAGTAGGCCGTTAAGCTTAAGTTTAGAATAGTTGAAGCTAAGATTTCGGATTCTTTAGTTTTCTTGCCTTGAATATAAGCGGTAAAAATCGGGATGAAGGCGACTGAAAGAGCTCCAGTGATCAAAACATTAGCTAGTAGATCCGGGATGACAAAGGCAGTATTAAAAGCATCCAGTGTTCCGGAAGCTCCAAAGTAACGGGCTAAAAACCAGTTGCGCCACAATCCTAAAAAGCGGCTGGCCAGCACCAAAACCATCATTATCAGCGCGGCCGAAAGGATTGAGGTTTGCTGTCTAAATAGTAGGGAACTGCTTTCGCGGAGAAATTTATTAACCATAGAACTTTAAGTTCAAAGTATATCAACTTGAGCTTGCTTAAACAATAGTTGACAGGTAAGTTAAACTAAGGTGTATGCCATTAAGGATGTAATTGGCATAACAAAAATTTATAAAGTTTAGACTAAGGTATATGCCAATTATAAAATCAGCCATTAAAAAATTGCGTCAAGACCGCGCCCGCACGAAAATCAACGCGGTTAAACGTTCGCAGCTAAAGACAGCTCTTAAAGAAACCAAGGGTAAGAAAAGCGCAGAAACACTTGCCAAGGCTTTTAGCGCGCTGGATAAAGCCGTAAAGCGCGGGCTAATTCATAAGAATAAGGCTGCTCGCCAAAAGTCTTCTTTGGCTAAACTAATTAAGAGTACAGCCAAAACTAAAGTTGTCGCTAAAAAAGCTAGAACGACTAAAGCAAGGAAAGCAAAATAGTCTCTTACCCGACTTAGTAAAGTCAGTTGCTAGGCCTCAAGGGTGGATGTTATACTAACTGCAAATGCCCAAAGCTGCTCCAAAAACCCCAGAGCTCAACATTGAGTTACTCCCTAAAGAAAATATCGATGTCGAAAGCAGTAGTTTACTACACTGGATTTTAACCGTTGGTAGATACTTAATAATTTTTACCGAGGTTATTGCCATCGGCACTTTTTTATTCAGCATTTATCTTTCCAAGCAAAAAAATGATTTGCGAACTAACATTCGCGCTAATCAAGCACAAATTGATAATTTCCAGGAGTGCGACCCAAAGGATCTGTCCGCTTTTTGCGAAGACCGCTTCCGCCTTATCCAAGAACAAGTAAACCAGGTGTTGGCAGTAAGAGACGCTAATCTTCCGCAGAACGCGGTTATTGATGAGTTTCTAAAACTCCTACCCACAGAGATTACCTTAGAAGGTTTGATCGTTAACGGCACGGAGATTATCTTTTCCGGAGAATTTCCAGCTGAACAGCAACTGCAAACGCTGGTGGAATCTTTTGGCCGTTCGGATAAAGTCACTTCACTAGATATCACCGATTTAACCAAGGAGTTAAATTTTAAGTTCACCGCCAAAGCACAGGTTAATGCTTCTGCTTTTTTAAATCAGGGGGGAAAGTAGTTAATGCAATTTTACGAGAAAGCTCTAGCTAGCTACAATCACTACCTTACCGATCCTAAGAAAAAGGATTATTTTGCGTTAGTCGCCTCGTTGAGCTTATTGATTGTTCTGGTGATTATGATTTATCCAGCTGTTATTCACGTCTCTAAGTTGAATAAGGAGGTTTCTGACGGCAACGTACTTCTAGCGGCCTTGGTGGAAAAAAGTAACCAACTTTCAACAGCTGAAAAAAATTATAATCAGATTAAAAAAGACTTAGACCTGATCGATTCTGCGATGCCGATTGGTTCGGACATTAAGACCTACATTAAAAATCCTCTTGAGACTCTGGCTCAAAAAAATAACTTAACTATCAAATCGCTTCAGTTTAACGACGTTCCCATCTCCATCCCAGGCCGCGAAGAAGATTTGGGCTTAAGGCGGTTTGAATATTCGGCTAGTTTTGAGGGTGATTTTGTCGCTTTTGTTGCTTTTCTAAAAGATCTGGAAAATTATATTAGGGTTACTAAAGTTGTTGGGCTGGATATAAAAAAGAGTCCCAACAACACTCAATTAGTAACTATGAAAGCTGAGACTAATTTTCTTGGTACGCCAATTGACGTTATCCCTAATGAAGCTGTTCCGGAGAACCCATAATGCGCGCTCGAAATTTTACTACAGTTCTCATACTCTTCCTGGTTGCTCTACTTGGCTTTGCTATAGTCCAGGTGATCAATATTTTAACCTCCGACCCCTTACCAATTTCGGCTGAAAAACAACTTCAGCAGCTAGATCCCAGCCTAAACCAATCAGTTTTAGATGACCTTAAAGGTAACTAAGTCAGGCGAGCTTTGCTAGCTGACATAACCGGCTAACTAGTTGAGTTAGAGAGTGGGTACGAGCAAGCCCACCACTTTTAAGATCCCAGTCAGCCTTTAAAAGCAGTAGGGTAGCAGCTTTTAATTTTTTGCGGTTCCAGTGATAAAGTTGCTCTCTGATTTTGCTGATCAAAAAAGGGCTTTTCGAGACTTTTTCCCACTCGTTAGTGTACCCCAAACTAAGTAACTTTATTTGACGAGTCAAGGCGCCGATTATCAATTCGGAGGCTGTGTTTTCCAAAAGAAGTTTTTCTAGTATTGTCAGGGCTTGTTTTTCCGAACCGAAAGCGATCGCATCAGCAAGTTTGAAGGTTGAATTCTGATCAATCTGTTTAAAAGGTACACTTTTATCTATCCAACTTGGCGGTGTTATCAGATCCTCTAGCCAGATGGCTAGATCGATATCCTCTTGGGGCTTTAAGGGTTTGGCCTGCTCTGGAGTGAAGTTTTCGATTACTAGCAATTTCTTATTCCCAAACAAGTTTTGGGATTGCAAAAAAACTGACAAGTTTTCCTTTAAAATTTTAAAATTTACAGTTTCGTAACTAGGATATTGACTCTTAAGTTTAAGAAGAAAGGTACGAGAGGAAACAGTATCCGGACCGTGAACTAGGTAAATCATCTCTTTAAGTATCTTTTTTATCAGTTTCGTCTTGAGGGGGGTTCAGGAGGTTATCAACTGCTTTTTGGATAATTTCCCAACTATTACCTTTTGGCAGCAGTACGTAAGCACCACCATACTGATTTGCGCTAGGTGTGTAGAGATAGTTGTCAGTTGAATTATCAAGAACCAGACTGCTAACTTTATCTACTTGGATTTCCCTACCTAAATTATAAAGTGCTACTAATGCGCTAACGTCCAAATCAGTCTCAACCGACTTATCAAATTCATCAAAAAGGCTGCTAAGTTTAACAGGATCAAGCAGGTTTTCAAGTTTCAAAGCCTTATCTTTAGCAGCTAACATCACCTTTTGCTGGCGGGCGGCTCTGGCAAAATCACTTCCCTCTCCGTTAGTACCCTTGCGGCTGCGCACAAAGGCCAGTGCTGTTTCTCCGTCCATATGAGTTGTTCCGGCGTCAAAATGAAGATGTTTATAGCGACAGGAGTAGTTAATGTCCTCACACTTTGCAGCCTCTTTTCCATCAACCGGGTATTGATAATCATCGAAGGTTTTTTCCACTAGTACATCAACTCCGCCTAAAGTGTCGATTGCTTTCTCAAAACCCTCAAAGTCTATTCTGACTCCATAATGAAGCGGGATGCCTAAGATCTCCTCAACCTGTTTTCTAAGGAGTTCCATCCCTCCACCAGGATATTTGTTCTTATCACCAAAAGAATAAAGAGCGTTAATCTTTGAAGCTTGCCCTTTGTATTTGCCAAAGGCAGGTATTTCCACCCAAAGGTCACGGGGTATTGAAACCATCGAAACGTTGTTTTTGTCTTTACTAATAGAAGCAACCAAAACTGTGTCGGTAAGAAAACCGTTTTGCTTGATTTCCCCACCTGGTCCCTTATAGGTGTAGGGAATATCAGCACGTTTATCAATCCCGACCAAAAGAAAATTAGTCCGTCCGTCGGTTGCTTTCAACTCACCTTTCGGGTTCTTAATTAAAGAAAAAACTGAACTCGGCGATTTAAGAATTTGTTTCAATAAGGTTGCGGCTGGCCAATAAAGAATGTAGCCGGCGTAAACGATCACGGCAAGTAATAGAGTAAGGGCGCCAAACTTAATCAGCTTTCTTTTTCTGGCGTTTTTGTCTGACCGGTAGGGCATCTGCCCGAGTTCAACGTACTGCATAATAAGTTAAGGGATTAAGGAGGTTTAGATTATACAACACTCAAGCACAACTCACCAAGGCCAAAAAATCGCTTGGTGTGAGGCTTGCTTTACCGACTAAAAAGCCGTCGATATTTTCCTTTTTCAGGAAGCTGTCGATAACTTCCGGGTTAACACTTCCGCCATACAAAACCGGGCAGTTTCTACCAATTCCGCTTTTAAATTGTTCAACAATTTTAGAGGCTTCGTCCGGACTTTCAGGATGATAATCCCCACCACCGCTAATTGCAGACGGAGGCTCGTAAACAAAAATAATTTTCTCTCCTTGGGTTTTAATATATGAATAACTATTCATATAATTATTTAGTTGGTCCAAGTTGGCTACGCAAAGGATTGGTGTTATTTCAAAACCAAGAAGTTGTTTAACTTTCTCTGCTACCGCACTTTCAGTCTCAGCAAAATATTTTTTACGTTCGGAATGGCCAACAATACAGTGGGTTACAAGTCCTTTGAGAATTTCGGCGCTAACTTCCCCGGTGTAAGCTCCGCTTGGATAAGGAGAGACGTCTTGCGCACCCAACTTTATCTCAGAGCCTTGGAGTTGCTCTGATAAACTTTTCAAGGCAGTAAACCCCGGGCAGATGACTACTTGGGTGTTTGAACTTTCCAAACCGGATTTAGCTTCTCCCAACCAAGCGAGAGCCTCATCAACAGTTTTATTGGCTTTCCAGTTAGCAACAAAAATTTTTTTCACTTGTTTAACTCTTTCTCTGCTAATAATAAACTTAAAACCGTTGTGCTGTCGACCAAAAGTTTTGCTTTTTTCTTAATGGACTCTAATAAATCGCCGAATTTAAAAAGCTTAACTTCAATCTCCTCGTTTTCGTCCAACTGTTGTTTTTGGATTTTTCTGGCACCCCTGGCCAGAAAGACAAAGGCGAGTTCGGAAGTAAATCCCGGGCTAGGAGCAAACGAACCTAAATTTGAAAAATTCTCTGCGGTAAAACCAGTTTCCTCTAAAAGCTCTCTTTTGGCCGCTTCTTCTGGAGTTTGGCCTTGGTCAATATACCCTGCCGGCAAAGTCCAGATTGTGTCCTTAAGACCGTTACGGTACTGGTAAACCAACGGTAAAGTGTTCTCGTCCGTAAGAGCCAGCACTTCTATCCAATTTTTTCTTTCTATCGAATAAAAATCCTCAACGATCTTGCCGCTGCCTTTCTCTAACGTATCGCGGTAAAGCCTCACGTAGTCGCTTTCAAAAACAGTCTCTGATTTAAGTAGCTCCCACTTTTTAAGCATTGTAACTTTTACTTATAATAACCAAGAGCTTCCAGAGCTGGTAAGCGTTTTCCGCTTAAAAATTCCAGCATTGCCCCTCCGCCAACGGAAACAAAGTCCATTTTTTCCAAGAGTCCAAGCCCTTCCAAAGCGCTAATTGTATCCCCACCACCGACAATTTTATACGCTAAGCTGCCCGCGACCATTTCTGCCAGTTTTAAGGTTCCAGCTCGGTATTTTTCCTCTTCGTATTTACCCATTGGCCCGTTCCAGACAATCATCTTGGCTTTTTCAATCTCGTTCCCAAAACTTTCGAGCGTCTGTGGACCAATATCTTTTTCGTCCACGTGATCGGAAGCTACTACCACATTTGGGGACAAGTTATTTTTATCGATCTCAAACATCAACCGACCGCCTACTAAAACCTTATCAGCCACTTTGGAAATATTGGTTATCGCTGGTAACTTTGTCTCAATCTTAGCTCCACCGATAATCGCAATTAGTGGGTGCTGTGGGTTTTTTAAAATTCTCTCCAACTCGACCATTTCTTTTTCAAACTTCAAACCGGCGTAGGAGGGCAGCAGGGTCGGTAAGGTAGCAATAGAAGCATGGGCTCGGTGGGCGGCGGAGAAGCACTCGAAAACAAAAACTTCGCCGCAAGAGGCTAGTTTTTTGGCAAACTCCAAATCGTTTTTTTCTTCCTCTTCCCAAAAACGTAAATTTTCTAGCAGAACAATTTCTCCACTGGTCACGCTTTCCAAATCTTGCTGAAAAACAATTTTTTTGCTTAAGCGTTCTTCAAGAACCGGTTGGACAATTTTTAGACTAAAGTTTGGGTCCTGATTAACTGGGCGGCCAAGGTGGGAAACAAGAAAAAGTTTGGCTTGGTTTTGTAGAAGTAGTTTTAAGGTCTCGATGTTTTTTTCGATCCGCGTCCGATCCTTCACCGCGCCGTCTTCAACCGGGACATCAAAATCGCAACGGACTATGACACGCTTACCAGCAACGTCTGCTTCTTTTACTGACCGCATGAGCTTATTCTAACATGTCTAGCCTTAGTCGTATTGTGAATTTACGAAAGGTGGGATTGAATCTTACTAAAGAACTCGTCTTTCGGCTGGGCGCCGATAAAACGGTCAATCTCTTGTCCGTCTTTTAAAATAATGTAGGTAGGGATGCTCATCACGCCGTATTTTATGGAAGTATCGTTATCGGTATCAACGTCAATTTTTTTAAAAGTGACTTTGCCGGAAAACTGACTTTCGGCTTCTTCCAACACTGGCTCCATTACTTTACAGGGGCCGCACCAATCAGCATAAAAATCAAGAAACTCAATCATAGAAAAACCTCTTTGAAAGTAACTAACGGGGAGGTAATTAAAGTATAGCATCTTTTTTATGTTGTAAAATAGTTGCTGATGAATAAATTTTTGGAAGGGTTAAACGCCCAGCAACAAGAAGCGGTAACTACTACTGAGGGGCCGCTTTTGGTTTTATCCGGACCAGGGTCTGGTAAAACTCGGGTCATCACCCACCGCATTGCTTACATTATCGACCAAAAACTGGCCGCTCCAGAAGAAATTATGGCAGTAACTTTCACCAATAAAGCTGCTGGTGAGATGAAGGAACGACTGAAGAAACTGGTAACCATCGCTCCAGCTTGGATGGGAACTTTTCACTCTATTTGCGCCCGTATCTTAAGAGCCGATGGTGGTGCTGTCGGCATTAGCCCTCGTTTTATTATTTACGATGATAACGACAGTTTGGATTTAATTAAGGATATCCTCAAAGAACTTAATATCGACCCAAAAAATTTTTCCTCGTATTCAATCAAAGGTGCTCTTAGCAGCGCGAAAAACGAGATGGTTGGGCCTAAAGAATATGAAGGTTTGGCCCGAGGCTATTTCCAAGAAATTGTTGCTAAAGTTTATTTCCGCTATCAAGATGCCTTACGGAAAAACCAAGCGCTGGATTTTGATGACCTTTTAATGGAGACTGTTCTGCTTTTTGAAAAGTTTCCTGAAATGGCCACCAAATACCAAAACCGCTTCAAATACGTACTAATTGATGAGTATCAAGACACTAATAAAGCTCAGTATTTGTTGTCCAAAATTATTGCCGACAAACATCAAAATCTTTGTGTGGTTGGGGATGCAGCTCAAGCCATTTACGGTTGGAGGGGGGCAGATTATCGCAACATTTTAAATTTTTCTAAAGATTTTCCGAGTGTGAAAATTATTAACCTTGAACAAAACTACCGCTCAACCAAGAATATTTTGAGCGCGGCCAAAAGTGTTATCAGCCACAACCGCTCTCACCCTGTTCTTAACCTTTGGACTGAAAATGAGGCGGGAATACCAACGGTTTTGTATGAAGCTAAAAACGAGGTTGAAGAGGCAGAGTTTGTCGTCCGCAACATTACCAAGTTAATGGCTGCCCACCAAAACTATTCTTTAAGCTCATTTGCTGTTCTTTACCGCACCAACGCTCAAAGCCGAGTACTGGAGGAAGTTTTCTTAAGAGGCGGCATGCCTTACGTCTTAGTTGGCGGGACACGCTTCTATGACCGTCGGGAAGTTAAAGACGTCTTAGCTTACTTACGCTATCTGGCTAACCCAAACGACAGTTTGAGCTTTAAGCGTGTTGTTAACACCCCACCGCGTGGTATCGGTCCAAAGGCTCTTCAAGAACCAAACAACCCCAAGGTAGCTAAGTTTAAAGAACGGTCAGAACTTTTGCGTCAGAAGGCTTCTGCTCAAGAGACTATCGATATTATCGATTTGGTTTTAGCTGAAACAAAATATTTGACTTACCTTGACGACGGTTCGGAAGAATCGCCCTCTAGAATTGAAAACGTTAAAGAACTGCGTAGTGTGGCTAGCGAGTTCCCGCAACTGGCCGACTTTCTGGAAAACGTTTCTTTAGTTGAACAAGAGTATCTCCCTAATCGTCAGAGAGTTGAAGAGAAAAAGGAAGCGGTGACCTTAATGACTTTGCATTCAGCTAAAGGTCTTGAGTTTCCGGTCGTCTTCATCGTGGGTATGGAAGAAGGTCTCTTCCCGCATAACCAGTCCATGACAGATGCTTTGGAACTAGAGGAAGAGCGTCGACTTTGTTACGTCGGTATTACCCGCGCCCAAAAACAACTTTACCTTACCTACACAGAGTCCCGACTTTACTTTGGCAACCGAACCCAAGGTATTATTTCCCGCTTCGTTCTCGACATCCCCGAAAACCTTTTAATACCCATCCGTTTTTAAGTTTAAAGTTTGCAAAAGAACTTTCTTTCTTCTAGAATCTTCTGTTAGATGCGCCTTGTTGCAGGCAAAATCAACACCTTCAATTCTACTGTGGAAGGGTTTTCTACCCTTTTCTTTAACCGCGTTTCTTATCGTACTGCTGGTTTAGTTTTTTTAATTTCGACTTTTGCTTTTTTTGAATTCCTTTTTCCCCAGGTGACTTTTGGCGGTATCAACAATGTCTTTAATTTTAGCCTTTCCAATCCGGTTGACCCAGCCACAAAGTCGCTTTTTTCCGAAAAAATTACCACCGCTAGCGAAGTAGTTAACTACACAACTCGGACGATTATCGACCCTTCTTTAAAAGATGGGGAAACCAAGGTCATCAAGGCAGGTAGCAGTGGTAAAAAAGTTTTCGAAAACCGCTTCATTTACCACAATGGCCAGGAGTTTTCTAAAACTACGGTTTTGATCGAAAGCGTTCCTCCTAGCGAAGAGGTTGTTGCCGTTGCTCCTAGCAAGCAAACTATTGACACGATTTACGGAACTTTAACTTATTATCAAAAACTTACTGTCTGGGCTACCTCTTACGATGCCAGTTGCGCTGGCTGCAATAAAACTACTGCCGTCGGTTTACCCACTGGTTACGGTGTGATTGCAGTTGACCCTAAAATAATTCCCTTAGGATCAAGGGTTTATATTCCCGGTTACGGAGTGGCTACTGCCGGCGATACTGGTGGGAGCATTAAAGGTAATAAAATTGACCTTGGTTTTAATGATGTTTCTCAAGGTTGGTGGTCTGCCCGCTACACTGATATTTACCTTTTAACTGATTAAATTCCCCTTCAAAATAGTTTAATATGGGTTTATGACCGACATTCGCCAATCACCCTATTGGTCAGAATTTATGAAAGAGTTGGGATGGGGAGTCGAAAAAATTGGCAAAAAAGATCAAAAACAATTTGTTTTTCTTAAAAAGATCCCTCTTTTAGGAACGGTTTTAAAATCCCCCCGAATTGCCACTCCTATACCCTTTACCGAGATCGACGAACTAGCACAAGAAAGTAAGGCCGCCTTTGCCAAAATCGAGCCAAACCACACTAGTTCAGACAAAAGCCTATTTGCGGCTCTAGCCCAAAACTCCTTTTTACCAGAACGTTGGTCTTTGCATCCAACGAAAACTATCATCATTGATCTAAGAAAAGGCGAAAACGAGCTTTTGGCAAATATGGAAAAAGATACTCGCTACAGCATCCGGGCGTCCCAACGACGGGGAGTTCGGGTGGTCAAAAGTAGTGACCTGGAAAGGTTTTTAAAGCTTTATCGGCAGACTGCCAAACGGCAGCGATTTTGGATTGCCGAAGCAGAGCTGAGGCTGTTGTGGGAGATTTTTTCTAACGAAGGCAAAGCTTTTATCTTAATTGCTCAGTGGAATAAAGCGGATATCGCTGGCTGTTTAATTTTGCATTACGACAAAAAAGCCTATTATTACCACGCTGCCTCGATCCGCCATTTGGGCGAGCTTTTTGCTCCGTATCTCTTAGTCTGGGAAGCAATGTTAAAATCCAAGGCCTTAAAGTTGAAGGAGCTGGATCTGGAAGGAATTTATGATCCGCGTATCCCCACAACCTCTAAGTGGCGCGGCTTTAGTCATTTTAAAAAGGGTTTTCGTGGGGAAGAAGTAGAGCTGGCCGGTAGTTTCGTAAAAACTTACAACCCCTTGGCAAAACTACTTTTCAAATTCGGCAACTTTTCTTTTTGAAGCTACTGTCCCAATTGTCTTGAACCTATAGTTGTTGACTTTTCCTAAATTTAGTGCTATAATTTTCGCCAAAAGTAAGGAGGGAGAAACGGTGGTCGTGTCAAACTCAGAAGAGGGCCTTCTTGATCGAATCGTTAGGATCGCTTTTGAGGAAACGGCGCCGGAAATCCACGCTTTAGTGGTCCACCGTTTCCCCGATGACGATGCATGGCTCAGCACCTGGATAGCCAGGAAGTTCATTCCCAGGGCAGCCAACGCCCAACTCGTTTTCGTGAGGTCGGGGGAAAAACTGCCTGGAACCGAAGATGATCCGCATGTGCTCCACTTCGATACCGGAGGGGGCGAATACGACCAGCACAACAGGAGCCTGGAAAAAACCTGCAGTGCTGTTCTTCTGGCCAACAGGTTAGGGGTTCAGAATGACCCAGGTCTAACCGAGCTACTCAAGATGGCGACCGATGTGGACAACGTCAGGAAGCTGCCTCCGACCAGCATTCACTACGCTATCGAAGGCTACGCCCGGCTCTTCCAAAAGGAAAACGAAGTTGCCTGGGAAAAGGTTCAGGAGCGGGTGTTTGAGCTCTTCAACATTGTCTACGGACAAGAAGCCCAACGAGCTCGAGGAAAAAACGATCTAGAGAAATTCGGGCGGTGGACACAGCACCCTAACGGTGCCAAGGTTTGCTTTCTTCCCTATCACCCAAACACTCGCGAAGCTGCTTTCGCAGCGGGAGCAACTGTGGTGATTTGGACTGAAGCTTGCAAAGCGCCTTTCAGGGGTCGGGTCCAGATCGGTATTCAACGTAGCCGTGACCACGAGTACCTCAAACTGAGGAGTGTGGCCTGGTCGCTGCGGAAAGCTGAGGCCTTGCAACGCACCCTTCAGCTGGGTGAGCAAGAGCTGGGGGCGGTGGGAGAAGATTCCAACACTCATTGGTTCCTACACGACAGCTTGGGCTTTGTTTGCAACGGCAGCCGCACTCACCCGCTGGAGAGAGAAGAAGAGTTTAGTTTGCTCAGTCTGAATCAGGTTCTAAATCTGGTAAACCGCGAGGTAGCTTCAATGTCGCTTGCTCCTGCAGGCAGATAAGGAGGCTTCGGTCAGAGGAGTGAAAATCCACAAGATTTTCGCCCCTTCTTTATTTTCAAATTCTTCCCTCTCTTAAATTAAAAGCAAAAAATCCATCTCTTTTTGAGATGGAAAGTGTTGGGAAGGTTTTTTGCAACCAGACTCGTTTTCGAGTACTTCCCCTGATTCTTATTCTATTTTTGGAGTTCCTTGCGTCAGTAATGTTCGCCGATCACCCTCTGTCCTTTCTAGCTGTAGCGACCGGGCCCGCGGTTGCTCTTCCTGCTATTGCGCGGTGCCCCTCGCTTCTCGATCCTCTTTTTGCTTCGCGGAGTTGGTTCCGACGGAACGTACTCGACTACCTGATGGTCTGCGAGAAGCCGCACCATTTCCTCAGCCGCACCATCAAGCGGGTCTGACGCTGCAGATTGGTGACCGTCGCAGGTAACCTGACCGTTAGCAACGGACAAGCCACCACGGTGAGGTGTGCCCCGAACAGGACAGCAGTAGTGTCCTTGGCAAACCACACCGCCTTCCACCACCCTTAGGTTCCCCCAGTGCTTCTCTGGTGAGTTCACTACGAGGCAGGATGGAGCGGGTGTGTTTGCGGGGTTATGACCCTCGCAGTGCCACCTACCGTTCACCTTCACGAGCTTCGCACCAGAGTGAGGCGTGCCGTTCTGAACCACACAGCGAACGCTTGTGGTCACCCGAGCCTTGACTCCGGAAACGATGCCGCTCTGTGGATCCGAGGCTTTTTTGGTTGCCTTGAACCCTTTTCGGCAGCGGTCGCAATACGGATTTTCACCTTCGGCGACTGGCTTCGTCACGCGCTCACACGTAGCGAAGTTGGTACAGTCGACATAACCCCTACTTCTGAGCTTCTGCACATAGCAGGAACCGCAGTAAGGGTCTAACCCTGTCCGTAGTTTCGTCAAGCGTTTGCACTTGGCGTAGTTGACACACTCAACGTACCCCTGCTTCCTCAGCTCCTCTTCGAAGCATGGTTGGCAAAGGGGACCGTTGGGATCGGCGGGGTTCTTGCCGCACTTGGAGCACATCTTTTCGCTTGGAGTCTCGGCTGAGACAGCCTCGCTCACCTTGGTTGTTTTTGCGCTTGACTTATGTGCTGCCACTTTGAAAATCCCTCCTTAAAAATGGGGCTAACTAACGTGTGGAGCGCTATTTGGTTGTTAAGGACCTCCTTTAGGCGACTATTATACTCCTTTCAAGCTAAATCTAATCCTCACGAAGCTGGCTTAGCAAGGGGAAAGAATTCACCTCCTTTTTTGACCTCTCACCAAGCCAAGTTCGTATTGATTAAGTTTTTAAAGATAGAGACGGGCGGTGAGGGGTTTTCCGTTCAGCATATAGCTTACTTGTACTTTCCTCACCACCCAGAGAGTTTCTCGAAGACTAACCTCGCGGCGGGGTCTTCGGCTAGGTCGACGTAGCTCTGGAGGCTAGCGCCGGCTGTAGGATGGGTTAGCGGGTCCGCTTGTACTCGATGGCCTTCTCCAGTTCGAAGAAGATGATGCCGTCGATGACCCAGTATGGCCGATCCGAAACCTTGCGCTGCACTTTATTTTCCTTTCGCTACTGTACAACCAGTTTTGTAGCTAATACTATAACATATTTTTGTCCTTTTGTCAAGTTCTATAGGACGTTCTTGAGAGCTAGATCAAGAACGTCCTGCGCTTTGCTACGCAAAGCTAGGGTCTATAACTAAATCAATATTTTGTAACCCATAGTTAGAGTCTGTTTCCTTCTGTGGATTAGGGCGTAAGTGGACTATTTATTAGCTAGAGAGAAGGGGCAAATGGAGTTGTATGCACAGTAATTACAGGCCGGTACTCGGCCAAAATACTTGGGGTTAGCGGGGAAATTATTGTTTTGTAAATTCTGCTTTATGTTTTGGGAAACTTCAATTATTTCGTTTTCTGTTTTTTCTAGAGCTTCTTTTTCCGGCTCATAACCGCCTGCTAAACCAGAGTCCAAGTCGTAAATGCCAACAAACTCTGGAATAACTTGATAATTTTTATAATAGCCTAAAGTATAGACTTTAAGTTGGATGCTTTTCTTTGCATCTTTTTCCAAATTTTTGTGGGTGCGGCCTTCGGTTGATTTAAAATCAATAATTCTTACCTTTTCCCCGTCAACATCAACCCGATCAAAACGGCCGCTGACTAAGACTTTCGTCTTTCTACCGTTTAAATTGAAGCGAAAAGGTTTTTCAATAAAAGTCGGGATTTCTCTCGACTTTTTCTCCCGGTTCCAAAAATTTCTAATGACTTCTTTAGCTTGGATAAGTCGCTTTTCCTCGTGCTCAGCAGTCAAAAACCCCTCGGAAATCCAAGCATTTTCCAAAACTTCCAGCGTCGACTCTAGGTTAAGTGTCTTACCGACCATTTTCTGGCGGTAGAACTCTGCGACAGCAGCATGGAGCGCGTAGCCGTAAATTACGGTGTGGTGACGTAAAATCGGTACCCGTAGCACATGGGCGTAACGGTATTTGTAAGCGCAAGTTTCGTAATCATCAATTGAAGCTTGGGTTAAGCGAATAATTTCCGACTCTCTTTTAGCGCTAAAAGGTGTCGGTGGTCTACCGGCAAACTGTTCAATTTTTCCCCGAACGGTCTGTTGTTGGAGACTCTCCTCCATCTTAGGCCGATCTAAGGCTTCTAAAACAAACGGAGAAATTTTTTTAAAGCGCTTGCCTCCAACGTCTTTGGACCAAGTGTAGTAAAGCCGGCTCTTGGCGCGGGTTGTGCCTACATAAAAAAGCCTACGTTCTTCTTGAACATGGTAGTCACCTAACGGTAAAACTTCCTTGATAAGTACTTCTGGAAGAGAAATCGGCTCACCCCGCTCTCGGGAAGGAAAATGATCAGCATCTAGTCCGACCATAAAAACAACTTTAAACTCTAAGCCCTTGGCTGCGTGCACAGTCATTACGTTTACTGCATTTTGTTCCGGGTCAGCCTCTGCGGTGGCTGGATCGTCTCCGGCCAAACGCATAATTTCAAGGTAGTCAATAAAAGCGCGAACTGACTCATTTTGGGAAAGGTCAATAAACTCTTTAATTTTGTCGAAAAACTTGGCAATATTCTGGATTTTTACCTCTGCCTCCACACCTTGTTTTTCCAGTTTCTCTAGGTACTTAGTTCGTTGAATAAACTCGTACAAAACTTTACCCACGTTTTCACGGCGTGATAAATCAAGGAATTTTTCGACATCGGTGTTTATTTGCTTGACTGTCTCTCGGCCCGCCTCTGAAACCTGTATTTCTTCAAGTTTTTCGAGATTTTTAAAAACATAGTGCAAGGTTCTTGAGCGTCGTTTGGCTAAATCCATAGCAACTATACAGTCCTCTGGTGGTAAATTGTAAACAACGCTCGCAGCCAAGTTGTAGAGGTTGAGGCTGTCATCAAAATTGGAAATTGCAGTCAGAAACGAGATTAAAACTTTAACTTCCGGCTGGTTGTAAAGACCTGAGAAACCGACAAATTTATGAGGAATACCCTTTAAGTTTAGCGCTCGCAAAAATGGGTCAGCTTGAGAATTAGCCCTGATCAAAATCGCAGTTTCTTTAAAATCTAACTTGCTTTTTGTAAGTTTTTCAATTTCACTAGCGACAAAATCAGTTTCCTCAGATAAGGTTGGGCAGGTCACTAGCGTTGGTCCCTCTCCAAGCACGCTGCGGCCGGCAGTAAGTTTTTTATTAATTTTATTCTTTACTTCCAAACGGTCCGGATCGTTAAAACGTATTAGACGGTAGCCAGCATCCAGTAAATTCTGAGTAGAGCGGTAATTGGTGGCTAAAACAATTTGTTTAGACTTCTTAAAAGCCTTTTTGAACTCTAAAATATTGGAGATTGCCGCTCCCCTGAACTTGTAGATACTTTGGTCATCATCCCCAACCACACAAATATTTTGGTGGGACTTGGCTAGCAGCTTGACCAGTTCGTTTTGGGCGTAGTTGGTATCTTGGTATTCATCCACTAAAATATACTTAAACTTCTGTTGGTACTCTTTGAGAATTTTAGGTCGCCTCCGAAAAAGGTTTAGAGTCATCAAAACTTGATCACCGTAATCAATTTTTCCGGCAGCTGTTTTCAACCGCTCGTATTGCTCATAAACTTTACCTAACTCCTCCTGCCTCTTAATTTCTTCCAAAAACTCCCTCTTTTCCTCTGCACTTTTGGCTTTTAACTTTTGACTTTTTAATTCTCTAATATATTTTTGATACTGTTCGGGTGAGACGTCTTCATCCTTACAACGACTAATAAAGGCCAAAATAGCCTCGATAAATTTAGTCGGGTTGGCGAGCGGTCGGTAATAGTTAAGATCAAAGGCAAATAAGTTTTGTTGGAAAAATAAATTTGCTTGGGGACGGGTCAAAACTTGGAAATCTGGCGGTAAACCCAGATCCAAGGCTTTTTCCCTTAAGATCCTGTCGCCGAAAGCGTGGAAAGTGGAGATCCAAGTGTCGATATAACCATAAGGTACCAGAACGTCAACTCTTTCCTCCATTTCGGCCGCGGCTTTTTCCGTAAAAGTAAGCCCCAGAATTTCCGAAGGTTTAGCTAATTTTTTTTCAATGATGTAGGCGATGCGTCGGGTGATAACGCTAGTTTTTCCAGTCCCAGCTCCAGCGATAATCAACAACGGGCCTTTGGTAGTGGTTACAGCCTCTTTTTGTTGCTGGTTCAAGCCTTTAAGAATATCTGCCATGGGAAACTATTGTACAGATAATTGAGGGAAAAGAAAAACGACCCGAAAAATTTCGAGTCGTTTGTAGCCACAAGACTTCAAGCTCCGTAGCGGATTTCGGAAAGTAGTACTCTCCAGTCTACCCATGTTGGCGCGAATGGGATCAGTAGCGTAACCACGAGAAGGCTCACCTCGTCTCTGTGCTGGACCACGAGCCCATTACCCATCCGCCATTCAGCCAACCGGTTTATTAACTGAAAAGCAACCGCAACGACGACGTAATAGACCGCCAGTATTGTCAGGACGATCTCCCACAATTCCATTTATCTACTCCTACCTTTCTTCGGTGATTTCTTCGGCTTCTTCCAGAGACGGGACTTCTGGTTCTTCAAGAGTTTTGCTTGAAGGACCTTTTAGACCTTGTGCTAGGTCTATTTTGGAATGTAAACTAGTATAACGTACGTTGGCAACATCAGTAGTGTTTTTAGCTTCGTTTATGTGTTTTGTTAACACTTTGAGAGTGTCGCCAAACTTCTCCGATTCACCGCGAATTGCTCGCAGAGTTGTCAAAATAGTCCGCGCGGTTTCTTCAATCTTTTTACCCTCAAAACTCATTAAAATGGCCCGCATATAGGCGTAAAAAGTCGCTGGAGAAACTGGTAAAACTCGCATTTTGTAAGCGTGGTCGGAAACTTCTTGGTTGCCGATAATCTCGTAATAAACACTTTCTGAAGGTATATACATCAGCGCGTAATCAATCGTTCCTTCATCAGGGAGAATATATTTTTTGGCAATATCATCAATATGTTTTTTAACATCGCGGGTAAACTCCTTTTCAAAGGCTTTTTTCTCACTTTCAGTTTCGGCCTTTGCCATATTCTGGAAGTTGCCTAAAGGAAATTTTGAATCAATGGGGATTATGCCTGTCTCAGTTTTGATAGCAGCGTCAACGATTTCGCCGCTACGGAAACGGTACTGGAGATTAAAACTTTCTTTCGGTAGAAACTGTCCCAGTAATTCTTTCAAAACCTGTTCGCCAATGTTGCCCCGCAATTTGGGACTACGCAAAAAATCCTGCAATTCTTTCATCGAACGGCCAATTTCACTCATCTGACCGACTTCCTTACCAACTGAACCAATCACCCGGGCAGCGTTATCAAGCCGTTCGTTAATCGCTTTATTAGTTGCCTCCAATCGCTCTTGCATGGTTTGCGTGTTTTTATCTACACTCAAGCGCATTTCAGATAACCATTTCATTAGTATTTCCTGCGATTTATCTTTTTCTTTATCAGCTTGTAGAGATTGAATTTGCCGGTAAAGAAAGTAGAAACTTCCCGCTACGATTAGGATTAAGATTGTCAGTAAGGTTTGCTGGTCCATATAAGTTAGGCCATCTTAACAAAACACAGTTGGCCTTGCAAACACAAAAAGGCTAAAATTTAAGAAATGTTTTTGTTTATCTTGCCAATAATTCTAGTAACACTCTTTAGTCTTGGGGTAATTGTTTTCATGTTAAATTTCACCTCTCCGCAAACTAAAGAGGGCTCGGTGATAATTATTAATTTGGTTTACTTTTTTGTTTCGGGGTTTGTTAGCCTTGCTGGGGCTATCACCTTGGTGCTATACTGGCTCGGAAATTGGCAGTTGAAACGCTCGAGATCGGAAGTTGAATCTGTCCACAAACCGAGAATTCTTTTGAAAAAGAGCCTGCGCCACGGTGTTTTAGTGGCTGGCACGCTAACTGGGATTGGTTTGTTAAACGCCTTAGAATTAACTAACCCGCTCAACATTATTTTGTTAATTTCAGCTGCAATTTTGATAGAAGTGTACTTCTTTGGACACTAATGAACAAAACATTCTTTGTAACGACGCCCATCTATTACATAAACGACGTGCCTCACGTTGGCCATGCGTATGCTACTTTCGCGGCTGATATTCTTGCTCGTTACCACAAACTGCTTGGCGAAAAAACTTTACTTTTAACCGGGAGTGATGAGAACTCTCAGAAAACGGTCGAAGCAGCAACAAAGAAAAACTTGCCGGTGGAAAAATACGCCGCTGAAATGGCTAAAACTTGGCAGGAAACTTGGAAAAAACTGGGCATTGCTGATGGGGGGTTTGGTTTTGTTAGAACCACAAGTGCCAAGCACGAAAAGTTCGTCCAAGATATTTTCAAAAAGCTTTACGAGAAAAAGTTAATCTATAAAGGCGTTTATAAGGGTCTGTATTGCGTTGGCCATGAAGCTTTTATTCAAGCAGGTGATTTAGACGAAAAAGGCCTTTGCCCAGATCACAAAACTAAACCTCAGGACCTCGAGGAAAAAAACTATTTTTTCAAGCTAAGTGGTTTTGAAGAAAAGCTAAAGGAGCTCTTCGCGAAAAACTCTAACTTTGTGCAGCCGGAGGAGCGCCGTAACGAAATTCTCTCCTTTATTAACAGTGGTTTAGAAGATATTTCCATTTCCCGCGAAAACGCCAAGTGGGGAATTAAAGTTCCTTTTGACCCGAACCACCGTATTTACGTTTGGTTTGACGCCCTTTTAAGTTACTATTCGGAAACTCCGAAAGAGTTTTGGAAGACAGGGGCGGATTTGCATATTATCGGCAAGGATATTTTGCGTTTTCACGCAGTAATTTGGCCGGCAATGCTCTGGGCAGCTGATTTACCTCTGCCCAAGCTGATCTTCGCCCACGGGTTTTTTACTATTAATGGGCAAAAAATTTCCAAGTCTTTGGGCAACGCTATTGACCCAATTGCCATCGCCCAAGAATATGGAACTGACGCCTTGCGTTATTTTCTCTTTAAAGAAATTCCTTTTGGCTCTGATGGAGATTTTTCTTTTGAAAAACTTAAAGAAGTTTATAATGCTGACCTTGCCAACGGTTTAGGTAATTTAATTGCTCGGGTGGCAAAACTAGCTGAAAGCTTAGATCTTGAAGCTTCTATAGCTGAGAGTAAGCCTCAACTTGACATACCTGTAGGCTTTGCCTTAGAAACTTTAGAATTCCAAAAAGCGCTTAACTATATCTGGGATAAGATAAAGGCCACTGATAAAAAAATTGAAGAAACCCGGCCCTGGGAATTGGTCAAAAACGATCCTGATAAAGCTAAAAGTGTGGTTGAGAATTTACTCCGCCAAATTGATGAAATTCAAGAACTCTTGTTACCTTTTTTACCAGAAACTGCTGAAAAAATCGCTAAACAATTCACGGGAAAAATCAAGGCTGGTGAACCTCTCTTCCCACGCAAATAACCCATGAAGTTAATTGATACCCACGCTCATTTGCAGTTTGCGAAATTTAACGAAGACCGCGAGGAGGTGGTTAAACGTACTTCGCAAGAGTTGGAGGCAATTATTATGCCGGGGGCTAAAATCGACTCATCCGAAGCTAGCGTAAAACTTGCTCAGCAAGTTCCCAATTTCTACGCTGCGGTCGGGGTACACCCGCATCATGCCGGAGAATGGCAAGAAAACTGGAGTAAGAAGTTGGGAAGTTTAATTACTGAGGATAAGGTCGTTGCTGTTGGTGAGGTTGGTCTTGATAATTATCGGTACAAAGACTACCCGACGCCAGATTTAAAAAACCAGCTCGAAATTCTAATTCCGCAAATAGAACTAGCGCGAGCCCATAACAAACCTATTCTCTTTCACTGCCGGCAGGCTTATGATGAGTTGTACGAAGCGATTGAAAGATACCAACCGCTAACTGGTCTTGTTCACTGTTTTATGGGCGATAAGACCGTTGCTAAAAAGTTCGTTGATCTTGGGCTTTATATCTCGTTTGCCGGAAACTTAACCTACCCTCAAAACGATCATATGAGGGAAGCAGCTGCCTTTTTACCGGAGGATAAAATTGTAATTGAAACTGACTCGCCTTACCTAGCACCAGAGGGGTTGCGTGGTCAGAGAAACGAGCCAGTAAATGTCCACTTTGTAGCGGAGATAATTGCGCGAGTGAAAAAAATAGATTTGGAAAAAGTAGCTCTCTTCACAGTAACAAACTCTAAAAAGCTTTTTAAAATTTAATTAAACATGAGTGGAAAATCTATTGGCCGGCTAACTGAAATACTAACTACCTTAATTTCTTGGACTTTGCTAACTTCGCCTTTCTGGGCCTCATTCTTCATTCCAACCCCAGTGGTTTATTTTATTTTCATTTTCGATCTTTATTTTCTTTACAAAGCAGCTAGTTTAGGGGTTAACTCAGTTCGTTCCTACTTACGGCTGAAAAAATCCTCAACGACTAATTGGTTAGAAAAAATGAAGGCGGAGAACTTAGACTACTCTAAAATTTTGCATGTAGTTTTCATTCCTACTTACAAAGAACCACTGGAAATTTTAGAGAGAACTTTGTCGTTTTTAAGCAGTCAAGAGTTTCCTACTCAACAAATCTTAGTAGTTTTAGCTGGGGAGACCAGAGAAGAAGCCTTCCCCCAAAAAGCCTCTATTTTGGAAGCAAAGTTTAAAGGTGCTTTTTTTGATTTTGTGGCTACAAAGCATGCTCTAAAAGAAGGGGAAGTGGCGGGTAAATCTTCCAACCTCCGCTACTCATCCCTACAAATTAAGAAGCTAATTGAAAAGAGAAAACTTCGAAAAGAGTCTCTTACAGTCACCTCTTGCGATGCCGATATTTCTATCCACCCAAAATACTTTTCCAACCTAACTTATCTTTTCTTAAAGAACCCAAACCGTTACGAGCGGTTCTGGCAAGGGGCAGTGGTTTTCTACAACAATATTTGGAGAGTGCCCCTACCGGTTAGAGTAGTCCACACTATCTACTCAATGGTGGGTATAGCAGAGTTAATGCGTGCACGCTCTAATTTCATTTATTCCAGCTATTCAGCTAGTTGGAACTTGATCGAAAAAACTGGTTTCTGGGACCCGGATGTAATCGCCGAAGATTGGCACCTTTTCTTTAAAGCTTTCTTTGCAACGGGCGGCTCAGTAGAACTGGAAGCAATTTTTCTTCCACTTTTTGGCGATGCGGTTGAAGGCCAAAGCTATTGGGCTTCCTTAACAGCCCAGTATCAACAAAACCGACGTTGGGCTTGGGGAGTGGTAGATATTGGTTACGCAGCCCGCGAATTTCTTAAACATCGTCGAGAAGTCTCTATACCCAACTTTATTCTCCGCTTCGTCCGGGCCCTTGAACAACACCTGCTATGGCCGGTTAATTGGTGGATTATCACTCTTGGGGCTACTTTACCACCATTGTTAAACCCTGCTTTCCGCTACACTGCAGAAGGCTACTACTTACCGAAATTGTCTGGTTTAATATTGACCGGAAGTACGGTCTTTATTCTCTTTATTATTATCGTTGACTGGCTTCTGCGTCCACCCCGACCAAGTGGCGTAAGGAAGCGAGCTACTCTTTTCACCATTATTCAATACTTAATGCTACCAATTACCGGCTTCCTTTTTGGCGCCCTACCTGGGATGGACGCTCATACCAGACTTCTTTTGGGCAAAAGGTTGGATTATAAGGTTACAGAAAAGATTGTTAAAAACTAATATTGTCTGCAACCTTGCGTTCTCTGAACTTAAAGTCACTGAGAAAAGAGTAAGGGAGATCGAGTGACTTTGGTCTTAAATAATCTTTAGCAAAGGCTAGCAAACAGGTTGCAATGGTGTATAATCGCTTCGTTCCCTGCCTACCTTAATTAGAACTTGTAAAATGGTTACCTTTAGGTGGTTAAACCCGATTGATTTTCTCGCCGCTCTAATCAACTTAGTAGTCTTGGGCGTCAGTGTTGTTTTATTGTTAACTCACCAAAACTTACCTTCCTTAGTTCCTCTGTGGTTTTCAAAAGTTTGGGGGCAAGAGCGTCTATCAGAACCGGTTAATCTCTGGCTGATCCCAGGGCTAATACTGGCTTTCTTTGTGATCAGCAATGTTTTTGGTAAGGCACTTGGTGCAAACTACCCAGTTCTTGCCAAAATTTTTGTTTGGTCGTCAGCTTTCATCTCAATTGTGTTTTTACTTGCGCTCTACAAAATTATCTTAATCGTTATTTAGATGGAAACTTGGCTTGCAGGAACAGTAGCCTTCGCAGTCACAATTTTGTTAACCCCGTTAGTGATAGGTTTAGCTTACCGCTTTAACTTTCTGGATTTACCGACCCGCAAACATCCGGCTATTCTCCATACTAAACCAACACCACGAGGGGGAGGGGTAGCACCACTGCTTGGTTTCACCCTGGCTTTATCCCTTATTGCCTTAATTAGCCCAACCTTTTTCTTAAGTAAGGCTACTGTTGGTATAATTATTGCCGCCATTTTTCTAGTTTTTATTGGAGTTTTGGATGATAAATACGATCTCCACCCCTATTTTCGTTTAGTCACAAATTTGGTTGCGGTTGCGATCGTGGTTGCCGCTGGTATTGGGATAACTTCCTTCACTAACCCTTTTGGAGGGCAAGTAATGCTGGATAGTTTTATTTACACTATTAACCTGCCTAGCCTTTTCGGATTTCTGGCCGGCCCTCACACAATTGTCTTATTAGCCGATCTTGTAGCTTTTATCTGGATCGTGTGGGTAATGAATGCGGTTAACTGGTCCAGCGGGGTAGATGGACAACTTTCCGGGATTGCGGCAATTGCTTTAGCTGTTCTGGGGGTAGCCGCTTTGCAACTCTCCCTCAGAGATCCTGCGCAAACCTTTGTAGCCATCATCGCTTTTGCTGCAGCTGGAGCATATCTGGGTTTCTTACCTTGGAGTTTCTTCCCGCAAAAAATTATGCCTGGGTATGGTGGGGCAACTTTGGCTGGTTTTTTGATCGCAGTTTTAGCAATCCTTTCTGGAGCAAAGCTAGCGACTGCCTTGCTTGTTCTACTTATTCCTTTGGTTGATAGTCTTTGGACTGTAGTCCGGCGACTAGCCTCCAAGCGCTCGCCGGTTTGGGGAGACCGACTTCATCTTCACCACCAACTTTTAAAGATGGGCTGGTCTGTACCTAAAATTTGTCTTTTCTATTACTCAATCGGACTAATCTTAGGAATTTTAGCCTTGGGTTTTGACACCCAGGAGAAGTTTTTTGCTCTCAGCGTGTTGGGCGTGCTAATCTTTTCGTTACTCTTCACAGGTTTTATGGTTCTTAGAAAAATTGGTCTTGGCGGTAATGAAAATAATAACTAAAATTTACTATCTGCTTATTTCTCTTCGGCCGCGTCAATGGTTAAAAAACTTGGCTGTTTTCACCGCAATCTTCTTTGGCGGCCGGTTTTTGGAAGGCGACTCCTTTCTTAAAGTGTCTTCTGTTTTCTTGATTTTTTGTGCCTTATCTTCGAGTATGTACCTTCTCAATGACGTTATTGATATCAAGGCCGATCGAGTTCATTTTTCCAAAAAGGAACGTCCGCTTGCCAAAGGTTTGTTGCCAAAAAATCTGGCTCTTGTTACAAGCCTTGTCTTGTCGGTACTAGGACTAGCCTGGTCATATCTAATCTCTGACCTGGTTTTACTTACTAGCGTTACTTTTGTTGTAGTTCAAGCCTCTTACAGTTTGTTCCTTAAACAAGTCATTATTTTGGATATCTTAGCTATTGCGCTTACTTTTTTACTGCGGGTTTTCGCCGGGTCCTTTGCTATTGAAGAGCCTCTTTCCTCCTGGCTAATTTTAACTATTATGATGCTTGCAATTTTCTTAGCCGTTGGTAAAAGACGTAGTGAACTTACCCTGATGAGTTATCAACAAGCAGTTGAACATCGTCATATTTTATCCCATTATCCAGTCGGCTTCCTGGACGGAATAACCTTTATGATGGGTGCAGCAAGCCTTCTTACCTACAGCTTATTCAGTTTTAATTCCGGCAAATCGCTCTCTCTAATTAGCGATTATCTACCAATTACTCTAACTAACTCACGATGGCTAATGCTAACCATACCGCTCGTAATTTATGGGATTTTTCGCTACCTCTACCTTGTCTTTGAAAAGAAAGAGGGGGAATCTCCGGAAAAGGTCTTGCTCTCCGACTTTCCCTTATTTTTGGCCGTTGGCCTTTGGGTTTTAGCTGTCTTTGTTATCGTTTACGTTTTTAATGCCTAAAGGCAAAACTCATGAAAAAACTGCTAATCTTCATATTAGCCTCTACCGCGCTAATTTTTGGCTTCTTCATTTTTAATGAATGGGTTTCGCCCCTTCTAAAACCTGCTACCGGCCGCTTAAGTGTGGACGTTGCCAACCAAAAAGCTAAGGTTTTCCTTGATAACAATTTTCTCGGCACCACTCCTTTCTATGCCGCTAATTTAAGGCTTGGGGATTATGTTATCGAAGTTGATCCTGAAAGCTCAGGGCAATGGCGCTGGAAGGCTAACCTCGTTTTAACTGACTCTACCTTAAGTGTGGTTGATATAGATCTAGCTAGCAGTCAACTTTTCTCAAGCGGAGAGAGTATGTACTTTCGGTCAGGCGAAAAAGGCATTTCAGTTATAGTAAGACCTACAGATGCTTTTGTAGCAATTGACAGCCAAAACGAAGTCAAAACCCCAGTCAATAAGAACTTGGAGAAAGGTGTGCACACCTTAACGGTGAGAAAAGAAGGCTACTTAACGCGCGACATAGCCGTAAATATTGAGGAAGGTTTCAAGCTAAATGTGATCGTTTATTTGGCTGCTGATCCTTTTAAGGGGCTGACAAAAATAGACAACGGTGCTAAAGCTTCTCTTTTCACTCTTTACAATTCCGAGGTGGATTTATCCAAATCTTACGAGGATTGGGCGGCCGGTATCAAACACCTTCAGGAGAATTTTTCCGGAGCACAAACTAGATTTGATACTCTTTTAGATCCAAACGGAAAAGTTTATATCTTGGACCAAACCGAGTGGAACAACAAGGTAGCATTAAAAACCGTAGTTAACGCAGCCTACTTGGGTAAAAAAGAGAACGATACTTTAACTGATAAAGCCAAAATCGAGTGGGAGAAACTAAAAAAATTGTTCAATTAACTTGTACCAATAGGTTTGTTGGTATATAATTTGCTGATCTCAATGGCGCGATGGCGAAGTGGAAACGCTGGGGTCTGCAAAACCTCGATGCGCGGGTTCGATTCCCGCTCGCGCCTCCAAGATATTTGACAGGCGGCCGATAGTTTGTTAAAATGTCTTCTTCCTTCCAAGATTGTGGAAGGATTTTTTTGTTCCCTGAATTTTTCAGGGACTTATGTTGACCTTACAGAGGTTTGAACGTGCATCTTACAACTGGCCTCAAACTTTCAAGTTAAAACGTTTTACTCTAAAAACCCTTCGGGGTGTTTTTGCTGTGCTTAATTGGCAAAACAGACTCTCTTCGACCCGCGTTAAAATTTTAGCGTTCTTTCTCTCCCTTTTAACTTTTTTATTTATTAACCCCAGCATTGGTGCTCAAACTTATCTTTTGGAAAAGGTTATTCTGGAAAAGCCTAAAGCCTTCGTAACCATAGAGGATTCTGTTGGTAGCACTCAAGTACCCTCATTTACTAACCCGCTCCAAGGCTATATTTCAACCTATTTCTCAGCAAGACATCAGGGAATCGACATTCCAAACCCCTACGGGGCGGTGGTAAAACCAGTCGCCGAAGGTGTCGTGGTTTTTGCTGGTTGGTCAGCTCTTGGTTACGGAAAGTTAATTACTATCCGCCATGAGGGTGGTTTTGAATCACTTTATGCTCACCTTTCCAACATTGACGTCAAGCTTGGGCAAAAGGTCTCGCCTGAGTCGGTGATTGGTGAGGTTGGTGCCACTGGGGTGGCTACTGGAACCCATCTTCACTTGGAAGTCCATTTTTATGGTCAGCCAATTGACCCTCTGACCTTCATTTCTCAAGAGAAGTTGTTTGGGGATTAAGTTAAATAAATTTTAGGATATTTGCTTTTTTCTCTAAGTTTTGGTACCAACTTTGAAACTTTTCGTTTAGTTTTTCGGAGCGCAACTGCTCTCTAAGGGCTTCGCGGTTTGGGCCTTTTCCATCTTCCGTTCCCGCAACGTTAGGATCGGAGGGGTTCTGGGCGATAAAATCGTCAACCTCTCCTTCTGATACTTTGATCTGATCCTCAAGCAGTTTTTCTACTAAAATTTGGGTTTTGATCTGAGTGCGGAAATCACTTTCAGCAATATTTCGGCTCCTTAAAGCTTCCTTAAGTTGCTCCTGGCCACCAACTTGCCCCTCAACTTCTTTAATTCTCTTGTCAATCTCACTCTGACTAACGCGGAGGTTGTGGCGATTGGCCTCTTGGAAGATCAGTTTATCCCTAATTATTTGGGTTAAAACTTCCTCTCCGTACTTAGTTTTGAGATTTTGGTAAAGTTCGAAAGTGGTAATTGGCTGACGATTGACCACCGCAGCCACGAACCAGTCTTTTTTTACAAAGGCTAGTACTCCAACCAATAAAATTACGCCTAAGACGATCAGATAACGGGAGTATTTCTGTTTGTTTGCCAAAAAATTGCTGCGCAGAGAATCGTAATACTTTTTTAAGTTTAGTTTTCGGCTGGTTTTTCTTCCTCGGGGCGTTCTGGCAGTGGTTTTCTTTATTTGGGAGGCGGCAGCTTTTTTAGTTCTCGGCATATACACTTTCAGGACTGTATCTTCTTAGAGTATGTTCTATTTTCTCAGAAGAAATCAAAAATACTTGGTTATTTTATCTCATCCTGTAAAGTTTTTTCAAGGGGTATTAAATCTTCTTCAAAAGTTTAATAACCCATACCTTCCATACCACCACCGGACATACCGCCGGCTACCGGTTTTTCCGGTTCGGGCTTGTCAGTCACCAAGGCTTCGGTAGTCAAAATCATCATAGCTACACTGGCAGCGTTCTGAACCGCACTTCTAGTAACCTTGACCGGATCAATAACCCCAGCTTTTACTAAATCTTCAAATTCGTCTGTCAGCACGTTGTATCCCCAGTTAACATCTTTTTTATCAGCTACCGTTCTTAGAACCCACCCACCATCTTGACCCGCATTTTCTGCCAGTTTCCTAATTGGTTCCTCCGTAGCTTTCTTAATTATTTCAACCCCAACTTGCTCGTCACCCTCTAATTTCAGCTTACCTAACGCCTCCCTAGAAGCTCTAATCAAAGCAACTTCTCCGCCAGGTACAATTCCTTCTTCGATAGCTGCTTTAGTTGCTTGCACTGCGTCGTTAACTCGTTCTTTCTTCTCCTTCATTTCGATTTCAGTAGCAGCACCGACATTAATAACCGCAACACCACCGGAAAGTTTAGCTAAACGCTCCTGCAACTTTTCCCTGTCAAATTCGCTGGTAGTTTTCTCAATTTGCGCTCTAATTTGGCTAATACGGGCGTCAATTTTGGATTTTGCGCCCTTGCCGCCAACAATAACTGTGTTGTCTTTATCGCTAGTTAATCGGTCGGCTTTACCCAACATCTCGGGTGTTACTGATTCAAACTTAATCCCGGTATCCTCACTAACCAATTGCCCACCGGTAAGGACTGCAATATCCTCGAGCATTTCCTTGCGGCGATCACCAAATCCTGGAGCTTTAACTGCTAGGATGTTCATCGCCCCGCGCATTTTGTTAACCACTAAAGTTGCCAGAGCTTCACCCTCGACATCGTCAGCGATAATGACTAAGTCTTTCGTGGTCTGAACTAGTTTTTCAAGTAAGGGGAGTAGGTCACCAATAGCACTGATCTTTTTATCAGTAATCAAAATATGAGGGTTCTCAATGGAAGATACCATCTTGGCTGTGTCAGTTACAAAATAAGGGGAGACATAGCCACGATCGAACTCCATACCTTCTTTATATTCAACGTTTGTCTCTAGTCCTCTTGACTCCTCGACTGTGACAACACCGTCTTTTCCTACTTTATCCAAAGCCTCCGCGAGGATACTACCGATAGTTTCATCTCCTGCTGAAATTGTTGCCACTTGGGCTGTCTCCTCTTTTGTCGAAATTTTCTTGGCCATTTTCTCTAGTTGGACCACAACAGCCGCTACACTCTTCTCGATACCTTTTCTAAGTATCATTGGGTTAACCCCTGATGTAATATTTTTTAGCCCCTGTTCGACAATTGCCTGAGCTAAAATTGTCGCTGTGGTGGTACCATCACCGGCAACGTCATTAGTCTTGTTAGCTGCTTCTTTAATTAACTGAGCGCCCATATTTTCAAAGGGGTCTTCCAGTTCAATTTCTTTAGCTACAGTAACTCCATCATGAACCACGCTTGGAGCTCCCCATTTTTTATCAATAGCTACGTTGCGGCCTTTAGGACCTAGGGTTGTTGCTACCGCCTCGGTGAGTTTATTAACACCGTCTAAAAGTTTTTTTCTGGCTTCTTCACTGTAAAGTAGTTGTTTTGACATAAAGCTCCCTTAATTAGTCAATAATCGCCATGACGTCATCGAACTTCACTAATTTGTACTCCTCATCGTTAACTTTAAGCTCGTCACCGCCCCATTTTTTATAAATGACATTGTCTCCAATTTTAAATTGAGCTTTTACCTCTTGACCATGATCGAAAGTAGAGGCGCCAACCGCGATCACTTGGCCACGGGCGGGCCGCTCTTGAGCGTTATCAGGTAAGTAAAGGCCGCTGGCAGTTTTTTCCGCTGCTTCTTCAGGGGCAAGTAGCGCGTAGCCTGCCATTGGTTTGATGTTGGGTTTTTTTGCCATTAATTTCTCCTCTTAATATATCTATAGGTTGATCTAATTTAGCAAGTTAGAGTTCGCACTCCAATGCTTAATTTGCTAACGCATATTAAGGATTTATTAGGAATTTGTCAAGGGTCTTGAGAAAGGTTTGCCTGGGTGAGTTATTCGGAGACTATCCCATATTTTTTTAGGGTGGGGCTGATGTTTTCGACAAAATCTTCCAGCGCTCCTTCAGTTGAGGTACCCTTTTCGATTGCCAGCAGCATTTTTTTCAACTCGGTAATTAGACTGTCATTTAAACTTTCGTCAAAAGTGTCGCTGTGAAAAAACCAGCTTTTTGCAGTGGCTGCTTGAGCTATATAGGCAGCTAAAAAGACGTTAGTAGTTTGTTCGGAGGCCATCTCGACTCTTGGGTAAGCTCGTGCAAAGCCATCTACTTTACTTTCCAGTTCAAAAACTTTTCTTAAAGTTGCTGGCTGACTTATATACTTTACAAATTCCCAAGCGTAACCTTTTTCCTCGCTAACAGAGTTTACCCCCAAAGCCCAGTAGCGCCCCCAAGTCACTAGGGGTGCTGATGGTAGTTGGGGGACAGGCTCAATCGCAAAGTCAAGCTTAAGATTTTCAGCTCGTATAAGAGCAAGCAGATCGTGAACTTTGTAAGCAGGTAACAGTATCATCGCTACTTTTCCCCGGCCAAAGGCTTCCAAGCTGTTGGGTTGGGTGTTATCCCAAGTTCGATCTTCTTCGGAGAAAGCCTCGTAGAAATTGACCGCATCTTTAGTAAGATTTGCCGACCCTTCCCGCTCGTTTAAAACTAGCTTCCCATTTTTAGTAAACTCCACCCCGTTTTGCAAGAGAAACAAACCAATTATTTCTCCTAAATTTTCAACGTTGTTAGTTGCCCCCAACGCAATACCAGAATTTATAATTCTTTCTTTATCGGCAGTTGTTAACGAAGGAACAAAATCAGAACGAAGCGAAGTCCAAGTACTGGGTGCTGAGGCGAAGTTTTTGGAGGTAAAAATATCTTTGTTGTATAAAAGGGCCAGACCATCAATTTCCAAAGGCACTCCCCGATAATCACCGCCAATTTTCATATCCGTCTTAGTAATTGGGTAAAAAGTTTTCTCGTAATCAGCCTTGCTAAAAATACTCCCTGGCAGACTGTCTAAATGCTCGGCAAGCAGCGGTCCCCAACCAGAGTGCCACCAAAAGACGTCCGGGGGTTCGGGGTTGTTAAGCTCAGCTTTTAAATTAGCAAAGTACTGCCCAGGCGGTTTTTGCTCATAAGTCAAGGTAATTTCAGGGTACTCTTTTAGAAAGTCCTCTTTAATAGCCTCGAAAACTTCTTTATCCCAAAGTCCGGCAACTTTAAGCGGCACCGACCCAGGCTCTTTTTTGAGAGGGTAAAAAAGTGTTAATAAAAGATAAGTTAGAAGAAAAGCAGCAACAAAAACGATGATGAGCGGAAGAGCTTTACGAGCAGAAATCATTAACTAAGAGCCTTTTATTTCATTCAAATAATTTTTTAAATCGTCTGCCAAATCGTCCCTGCGGAGCGCAAACTCAATATTAGCTTCAATAAACCCAAGCTTATTGCCAATATCGTAATAACGGCCATTTTCGATTAATACCGTGTAAACAGGCTCGTTCTTAACCATTTCTCCAATTGCTTCCGGCAGCCAGAGCTCCCCGCCCTTACCTGGCTTGAGGTTATCCAAATATTTCCAAATGCTGGGCGCTAGAACGTAAGCCCCGTGAGTAGCAATATCAGAGGGGGCTTCATTGGCGGGGGGTTTTTCAACAATTGCCTCAATTTGATAAACATTGCCTTCCACTTGCTTGACCGCGGCAATGCCGTACTTACTTAGGTCTTCCTTCTTAATAATTTTTACTCCACTAATTACACTGTGGCCGTACTTGTCATAAACGTCGAGAAGTTGTTTCAGGCGAGGCGGCTGGGCATAAATAAACTCATCTCCCCAAATTACGGCAAAGGGTTCGTCGCGAACCAAATGTTTAGCCGTAATTACCGGGGTGGCGTTACCGTAGTTGCCTTTTTGACGAACGTAGATGAAGTTAGCCATTTCGGCAATTTCGCGAATTTCACTAGCTTTATCCTCTTTACCTGACGCTTTCAAAAAGTTTTCCAACTCCAAACTGCGATCAAAGTGATCTTCAATTGCCCGTTTGCCACTACCAGTAACAATAATGATGTCAGTTATCCCAGAACCAACTACTTCCTCAACCACGTATTGGATAACCGGCTTATCCACAATCGGCAACATTTCTTTGGGCATTGCTTTAGTAGCCGGCAGAAAGCGGGTCCCAAAACCAGCTGCGGGAATAATTGCCTTAGTTACCTTAGTCATGGCTAATATGGTAACATAGGTTAGTGTTTATTGGAAGTTAAGTTCGTAGCTACCTATAAAGGAGGTGTTAACCTTTGCTTAAGAACACTTTTCAAAGAGTCGGTGTTTTTATTGATATCCAAAATCTTTACTATTCAGCCAAAAATCTCTACAGTGCTAAAGTAAATTTTGGAAAAATTTTGGAAACTGCAGTTGCTGGCCGGCAACTAATTCGTGCCTTTGCTTACGTCATACGGGCTGATATTCCCGAAGAGCAACCTTTTTTCGATGCTCTTACCAAGAGTGGTTTCGAAGTTAAAGCTAAAGATATTCAAATTTTTCCCGGGGGAGTGAAAAAGGGTGATTGGGACGTGGGAATTGTCACGGATATGATCCGTCTTGGTCCAAAGCTTGATGTGATGATTTTGGTTTCCGGTGACGGGGACTATGTGCCGGCGCTTGAATATTTGCGCAACCAAGGACATCTAATCGAGGTAATTGCTTTTGGTAAAAGTACTTCAGCCAAACTAATTACCGAAGCTGATGAATTTACAGATTTAGATCAAGAAGCGCAGAAATACTTAATTCGAACCTATAGAAACCAACCAAGACGAGCCTACCACCGTAACCCCAACCGGGAAAAAACTAATTTAGAGGAACTGTAACTTGTTGTTGCATGAGATGCTTATAGGATTGGTTAAATCTAATTATTGACTATAGGTCTGCTCTCTGCTGTGGTTTTTGTCGCTTAATTACTATTGTGCGACGTTTCGAATCGTGCCGATATTGAAGTGGATATTGGGCGGGCGAATCTCTCAAGTCTTGTGCAATATGTTAGAATGCACACAATGGATAACTCAGTTTCTAGTCAAATCGGCTACCTGCTAGCGGTCGGGGGCCTAGTTGTCATTCCCTTAGGTATTTTGGTTTCGGCTTCAGCAGCGTTATTTGCGATCGCGACTCACAAACGAAGGTTGTGGCCATATGTTAAATGGCCGCTCCTAGTGACGATCGGACTCACCCTTCTTTACACGCTAGCCATCGGCTAGTTATCTTCGGCAAGCGGACCAGCCGCCGGCCGCTATGACCCCGCAAGCGACAAAGACTTTCTTCGTCTCATTGGGCTCTTTCCAGATAGTAGTGTGATCGTCTGTCATTCTGCTTGGGAACCGATTTTTGGCGACACGGTTAGAGCTTCGAAAATAGTAGATAGGATTAAAGAACGGCGTGCTGAAATTGTTATCGATGGTGACTCGTATAGAGTTAGGGATAAACTTCTAGTCTCTTAGATTAGTGTAGAAACGTCTACTGCAACCCCAACCGGGAAAAAGCTAATTTAGAGGAACTATAAATTGGAATAGAAATGGATCCCTTCGGGTTCCTTTTTACTACAAGAAAATAGTGAAGCCCGCCCCGCATTGAGTTGACATTGAAGTCTTCTCGCGGGGCGGGCTCTTGCGTAGTCTCAATTAAAGTCGAGAACTACGCGCCGGCGTCGAAGGGTCGGCTGGCTCAGCTACCCGGGACGGCGCCGAAGTCGAGGTCGACGATGGACGTACAGGCGATTTGCTTTATGCTCGTGATCTTGCCCGGGTCCAAATGAAACCCCTTTCCTGAAAGCTTTGTTGTCCCATGACGACAAAGCACTTACCGATAGCAAACATTCTAGCATAGCCGTCAATTCTTGTCAACCACTATAGGATCCTCGTATTTACTATCTCCTACCGGAGATTAAATACTGTGGATCCTGCGCTCCAGCAATAGTCTAACGACATTAATCCAAAGGACGCAAAGCGCGCAGCGATTTATTTCGCTGGAAGCTTAGGCCCCTTGACTATGTTAAAATTGGCTGGTGAAGATTTTAGGTATTGAAACTAGTTGTGATGAGACTGCTGTCGCAGTGGTCGAAGACGGAGTAAAAATTCTCTCCAATGTGGTAGCTTCTTCGCTGCCTTTACATGCAAAAACCGGTGGTATAATTCCGGAAACTGCTGCCCGCGAACAGCTCCGTTTGATGATCCCAACTGTTGAAAAAGCTTTGCTGGAAAGCAAGTTAAAACCGCAAGATTTAGATGCTATTGCGGTAACACAAGGACCCGGTCTTCTAGGTTCCTTGTTAATCGGTGTCGAAACTGCTAAAACTCTTTCCTTTGTTTGGAATAAACCTTTAGTACCCATAAATCACCTTGTCGGTCATGTTTACGCTAATTGGCTGGAAAACCCCTCTCCTCCTAAATTTCCTAATCTAACTTTGATCGTCTCCGGAGGCCACTCAGAGCTGGTCATAGCAGGCAACCACGGCGATTTTGAATGGCTTGGTGGCACTCGAGACGATGCGGCCGGAGAAGCTTTTGATAAAACCGCCAGAGTTTTGGGACTTACCTACCCAGGAGGTCCGGCAATTCAGAAAGCTGCTGCGAGCCACAAACATATCGATAACTCTTTGCCCAGACCTTTACACGACAGCGGCGATTTTGATTTCTCCTTCAGCGGGCTTAAAACTGCAGTGGTCAATAAAGCTAGTAATAAGAGGTTTTCTGATCAAGAGACTGCTGATTTTGCCGCCAGTATCCAAGAGGCGATTGTTGATTCACTACTTAACAAAACCCTTAAGGCCGCTAAAAAATATAATGTTAAAGAGTTGCTGCTGGCTGGAGGTGTAGCTGCCAATGCGCGATTAACCGAGAAGGCGAGGGAAAGCTTCTCCGGAAAAGTGCACGTTGCTCCACCCAAATTATGCGTGGACAACGGGGCCATGATCGCTGCCGCTGCCTTTTTTAACTACAAACCGGTTCCCTGGCAAGACGTACAAGCTGACAGCGGCCTTTTCTTTTAGCTTGTTTAGAACTCAGGTTTTGGTATAATCGCTTGCGCATGGATAAAGTTTACGAACACAAAAATATTGAGGAAAAATGGTACTCTTTTTGGGAAAAAGAGGGTTTTTTTAAACCTAGTTCTTCCAAGAAAACTTTCACGATCATCCTCCCCCCACCTAATGCCAACGGCCGGCTGCATATTGGCCACGCTATGTATGTGATTGAGGACATTATGGCCCGTTACCATCGCATGTGTGGTGAAGCAACTCTCTGGCTACCTGGAGCAGATCATGCTGGCATTCTCACTCAAGTGGTTTACGAACGTGAGCTGGAAAAGCAAGGTAAAACCCGACACGATCTTGGACGAGAAAAGTTTTACGAAGAAACTTACAAATTTACTCAAGGTAGTAAAAAACAAATGTATGAACAACTCCGAAGAATGGGTTTTTCTCTAGATTGGTCCCGCGAGAAATTTACTCTAGACCCGAAAATTTCTCAGGCAGTTTATAAAACTTTCAAAATGCTCTACGATGACGAACTTATCTACCGCGGCACGCGGATGATTAACTGGTGCCCACGTTGCGCCACAGTTTTGTCTGATTTGGAAGTTAATCACGTTGAAAAAGAATCTAACCTCTGGTTTATTAAGTATCCTGTTAAAGACACTGGACAATTCATTACCGTTGCCACTACCCGTCCGGAAACTATGCTTGGTGATACTGCCGTGGCAGTTAATCCAGACGATAAGCGCTATAAAAATTTAGTTGGGAAAACCGTTGTTTTACCACTTACAAACCGAGAAATTCCGATTATTGCCGATAGCTTTGTCGATTCTGAGTTTGGAACTGGAGCGGTTAAAGTTACCCCAGCCCATGATCCCAATGACTACGAGATCGGTGAGCGCCATAAGTTAGAAAGTGTCCAAGTGATTGGTTTCGACGACAAAATGACTAAGGAGGCAGGAAAATACTCCGAATTGGATAAATACACTGCTCGCAAACAAATTGTCTCCGACTTAGAAAAACAGGGCCTTTTGGATAAAACTGAGCGTCATAAAAGCAGCATTGGGGTTTGTGAACGCTGCGGCACTGTGGTCGAACCACAAATCTCCAAGCAGTGGTTTGTAGCAGTTAATAAAACTGGTAAATCTGGTAAGAATTTAGCTAAAGATGCTCTCAAAGCTGTCGCAGAAAAACAGATAAAAATCATCCCCGAGAGATTTGAAAAGATTTACTACAATTGGATGGAAGATTTGCATGATTGGTGCATATCGAGGCAGCTGTGGTGGGGTCAGCAAATTCCCGTTTGGTACAAAGGTGAGGAAATTCATGTTGGCGAAGATTCGCCCGGTGAGGGTTGGCACCAAGACCCAGATACTCTGGATACTTGGTTTTCCTCCGGTCAATGGCCTTACACAACTCTAGGCTGGGGACAAAAGGATGATAGTGATTTCAAGCGTTTTTACCCAACTACAGTCATGGAAACCGGCTACGATATTCTCTTTTTCTGGGTAGCCCGCATGATCATGCTTGGAATTTACTCTACTGACAAAGTACCTTTTGAAAATGTTTATTTACACGGTTTAGTTCGTGACGAAAAGGGTCAGAAAATGAGTAAAAGTAAAAACAACGTTATTGACCCACTGGTAGTTGCCGATCAATACGGGGCGGATGCGGTCCGCATAGCACTAGTTTTTGGAACGGGGGCAGGTAATGATGCCAATATTGGCGAAAGTAAAATAAAAGGTATGCGCAATTTTACTAACAAACTCTGGAACATCGGTCGCTATATTATTGATATGAAACCGGAAAAAGTTCGCGCAAAAGCTGAGATGAATAAGGATGATAAATTGATTCTGGAAGAACTAGCTAAAACCCGCAAAATAGTAACTGAAGCTATTGAAAACTACAGGTTTGGCCAAGCAGCTGAAGAGCTCTACGAGTTTGTTTGGCATAAGTTTGCTGACAAGTACATAGAGATGAGTAAAAACCGCCGTAGTGAGGCTCAGGCGACCTTAGAGAAGGTCTTTGAAGAAAGCTTGTGCTTGCTTCATCCCTTCATGCCGTTTATAACTGAGGAGTTATGGCAGAAATTACCCCACGAAGGGTCTTCAATCATGATTAGTACATGGCCGGGAAAGTAAATATCCGAAGTTACAGAATGCTTTAGCTGTCTATAACTGAGGATCTCTGGCAAAAACTTCCCAACAAACAAGGCGAATCGATCGTGGTTTCCGAATGGCCTAAAGCTCAAGGATAAAGCTTCAAAAACTCGTCGGGTGTCACGATTTTAATCCCTCGAAACTCTTTCAATTCCAGTAACCCTTTGTCGCCAGTCACAATAAAATCGACCTTTCCTTCAACTGCTGCCTCTAAAACTCGGTTATCATCTTGATCTTCAAGAACAGCGATCTGCTCTCTTGGGTTAAGTACTACAGCATTTTTACGTATTAAATTTAAAGACTTGTCAATCTTCTGGTCGTAAAAACCGAATTTTTTAACTAAAACGTCTGCAAGCTCCGCTAGCAAAACTTCTGAAGTGAGGGCTTGAACTTCTTTACTAAGAACTTTTTGGAAAATAGTGCCGGGCTTACCAGCGAAAATTACAGCGGAGATAAAAATATTGGTGTCGAGTACAACGCGTAATTTTTTAACGGCCGTGGCGGTATTCATGCACTAAGCGGTTAACGTCTTCCTCGGATTTTATTCCCATTTTCTTGGCAACCTCGCGACCATATTCTCTGAGACTTTGCCACTCTTCCATATTTTCGATGTAACGTCTTGTTACCTCACGGATTAACTCACTGCGGCTACGTGCTTCAGTTTCGGCTTGCTTATCAATTTTTTCTAAAAGGCTTTTAGGAATGGAGATGTTAATTGTCTGGGTTTTCATACAAAGATTGTATGTTTTATGTATAAGTTTGTCAATGATTTAGCCAACAAAAAACAACCCTTCGCGTTAAGCTTCGCGGTACAAGAAAGGCACCTGGTAACTGGCTTCAAATGTGTTTCTTCAGGGCATCCGCCAGCTGGCGGACATTGCAATGACAGTTATAACTACATTCAACTCCAGTTACTAAGTGCCTTTAGAGTTTCCAGTAACTTTTTAAATTGTTAACAATGGTATTATATCAAACTATAGGTTTCTTGTCAAGTTCGGTGTCTTTATTCTTGGGTTTTTCGGCTGGAGTTTCAGGGGCTTTCTCACCCTCTTCTTTGGCTTCCCCACCTTCTTTGGTAGCCTCGCCTTCAGCTGTCGCTTCGCCTTCAGCTTCACCTTTTTCAGCAGTAGCTTCAACTTCTTCAGGAGAGACTTCTGGTTCAGGCTCTTCTTCTTTCATTTCCGCAGTTTGCACGCTAACGACCACTTCTTCCGGGTCGTTTTTAACTTCAACCTTATCCATATCAATCTTAAGGTCCTTGACGTGAACGCTCTGTCCTACCTCAGTCAGTTTATCAGCATCAATTGTAAAGTGGGCCGGGATATCAGTTGGCAAACATTCCACTTCAACTTCGTTTAAAGTTTGCAAAAGCAGCCCAATACCGCTCTTTTCGGCTGGTGACTGACCTTCCAAAATTACTGGGACATGAGCAGTAATTTTTTCTTTCAGATTAACTTTGTGAAAATCAACGTGAATAATTTGATCGGTTCTAGGATCACGCTGGAGGTTGTGGATTAGAGACGGGTAAGTTTCTTTATCGAGTTTGACATCGACCAAAGCGGTTTCGCCAGCTTCCTTAAAGCTCTTTTGGAAGTCTTTGGAGTCAACTTGGACGGAAACGGACTTAAAATCTTTGCCAAAAACATTGGCTGGTACTATACCTTCAGCTCGAAGTTTTTTAACTTTTTTACCCACAACTTGCCGGGGTTCGACTTTAATAGCAACGCGTTCCATCAGGGATCATTATACGTTCTGTGTCAACTAGGTTTTAGGCGCTGGGTTGGTTTTGGCGATTGAGGCGACGGATTTTGGAGCTCTGCAAGCTACGGATGGAAGAGGGTTTCATTAAACGCACTTCTTCGCGGATATCTAAAACGTCATCAGCAGATAATGCTCCGACGTTAATCACTGGTAGTTCTCCACTCGTTTGTTTATCCCCGCTAATTGAGGCGGCTAGCATTTGCTCCTTACCACAATTTGGACAGATGTAATGGGCGACTAGCGAGTTTTCTGACTCTGAAATTATCTCTAAACTACTCTGCCCGAAAGGCGCCTTGCAAGAACATTGCCAATCTTCACCAAACTGCTCTGCAAACGCTCTGATGATTTTCTTGCTCATATGCTTATTTTACACCCAGTATACCAAAGGTTTCAAAGCTAAGCTAGACCTTCTTTCTAAAGCAGTTTTTCAACTGCGGTGATTAACCTCTCCACCTGCGTATGCAAATTTTCTGTTTGAGTGGTGATAAAGTCCTTTTCCACAGCTATCAGACTAGGGGTCTTTGACCAGTTTACTCTCTCCAACAAAACTTGCGTTTGTTCTAATTTTTCTTGACTAGTGTAGAGATTAGTTAAGACTTGACTGAAGGTCTCCAAGGCTTCTTCTTTATTTAAATTAGCCCTGCTAGCAGTATCAATTAAAATTTGGTTGGCACGGGAAGAGTTGCGCACACTTTCCGCCAAGCTAGCGGAAGCTTCCAACAAACGGCTAAAATTAGTAGTTCTTTCGGAGAGGCCAATAATCTTAAATAACCAACTTACTTTTTGCAAATTAGCGCCCGAAGCTTCAAAAGAGTTTTGAGCACTCAAAGCACGGCTGACCGCACTCTCAGTTTTCTCAGCCTCCAAGTTTTCAACTGCTTCTCTCAGGGCTCCTTTACCCAACCAACTACTAAGGCCAGCAGCTGAAACTGGGTAGATAATTGTAGCTAGCAACAGAACCAGGCAGAGAATAAAAATACCCAGCCGCAACCAGTTACTAGGTTCCTTAAGCTCCTTTACTTCCCCAACCGTTTCCTTTTGCTGACGGTCACTTATCTCTAGGGGTTTTAGATCGGCAGTTGGACTTTCAGCAAAAGCCTCTTCGAGACGCTCACTTTGAATTACACTGCTTATACCTTCGGCAAGAGAAACTTTTGGGCTCCAGGAAAGTTTTTCCCGGGTGTTTTCCAGATCAAGATGGGAAAAGGGCAGATCGAGAGTCTCTTCACTCTTCTTACGTTCGATCTCTAGAGGTCCGGCAACCAGTTTGACTGTTTGAGCAAAATTCTCAACGGTAATCTTCTCCGGATTTACCAGTACAAAGATCTCGCTGTTAAAATCTCCTAAGGCAGCCTTAGTTAGGCCGAAAACCACATCGCTAATAAAAGTCGGGTTGAGGATTTTTAAACCATCGCCAAAAACTTTTAGAGGTTGTCTGTTCAGAGCGTTTTTTAAAAGGTCGGCAATTTCGTCGCTGCGGTCAAAACTCATTTTTGGGCCGTAAACATCTTTTAGGCGAACAACGGTCACGGAAAGAGCAAATTTTTTGAAATACTCAAAAGTTAAGGCTTCGGCAAAACGTTTCGCCTCGTGGGCGGAAAGGACACTTTCATCATCTGGCGACTTACCAAAGTAAAAACGCAGAGAACTACCAGAAATCACCCCACTGTAAAGATCGGCTGAAGAGGCGAGGATAAATTTCGCTTGGTTGGCTCTAGCGATCTCAAGCAGTTGCCTGGTACCTAAAGAATTGACTAAAAGGGTATCCAGGGATAATTCTTTGCTGGCGCGGTGTTCTTCACTGCTAGCCAAATGGAAACAATAATCAATTTTTAGTTCTGGCGGCAGCTGAAAGCTAGGGTTATTGATATCTTCTTGAATAAAAGTAAGGTTTGGTGAGGTCAGCAGGTCTTTGAGATTTTCTTTTTTGCCAGTACTTAAATTGTCAACACAGACAACTGAAAAATTTTGTGATAGGAGAGTTCTAACTAAATGAGAGCCAATAAACCCGGCACCACCGGCTACTAAGGCGGTTGGTTGGTTGTTTTTGGTTTCCGAGCTTTCATTTGTTTTCGGGGCAGACATTTCTTTGTTTTCCTTTGAGCAAGCGCATTTTAACTAAAGAAAGTCAACTTGAAAAGCCAGTATTAAGAGTTTTGTGGCTAAGTCTGGGAGTTTATCACTACCTTCAGCGGACATGTTGGTCAAGAATACGGTTAACTTCCTGATCCGCGAGTTTATTCTCTGCTCTAGGAACGTGTTGGTAGTCAACCTTGTAGAAAAGCTTTTCCATTTGTTTAATTTTCTCAGTAAAGCGGGCGAGGTTAGGGTTTTTAATTCGATAGTCACCGGATAATTGTTTGGCCACCAATAAAGAATCCGTAAAGAAATTCAGCTCGAGAGTTTTCGTAACTTTCTCTTTGGCGAGAATAGTTTCATACACTAAAAGTACTGCGCTATATTCGGCCACATTATTGGTAGCAACACCTAGATATTTCCCGCATATTAACCGCAGATTTCCCGCAAGGCCTTCGATAACTGCTCCGGCGGCAGCTGGTCCAGGGTTACCCCGGGCTCCCCCATCAGTGAAAATTTTTATGGGCTTCATTTAGAGGTTATCTCTCCTGTTCGTAAAGGGTAACTCGGCGATTAGGCTCTTCCCCTTCGGACTGGCTAGCTAAGTTTGGGTATTTCTCGCTAACAATCAAGTGTACTTCTCTTCGCTGAGCACTCGACATGACTGGTAAACTAACTCTTTTTAGTTTTTGGGCCACTAGAGCCTCGACTGCTTGCTCAACCATTGACCCAAGGGTAGAAAGCCGCTCAGCTCTCCAATCGCCAATATCTAAAACCACTCTTTTCCATTCCCCCTCTGCAGCCCTCTTATTAACTACTGACCCTAAAATTAGTTGCAGGCTTTCTAAAGTTTCACCGTGGTAACCAATTAGAGCTCCCAGGTTCTCTCCAAAAATGCTTACCTTGACACTACCTTCATCTTCTTCAACTTTAACTTCTGCTGCCATCCCGATTTTTTTAAGCACTTCCTTAGTAAAATCGGTAGCTATCTTTTCAGAATTTTTAGCCATTGATTAAGACCTCCCAGACCTACTATGTAATATTGTTGGAAAAGCCCAACCACAGTACTTACCAGCCAAAATAAAGCCAGTCCTGAAGGGAAAAGTCGCCCAGTGAAAAGAATTAGGAAAGGAAAGAGAAAAACAAACTGTCCTTGAGAAGCAGTCAGCGCGCTAGCAAGATCTTGCTTCTTCTCCATTTCTTTTTTTGAATCCTGTTTTTCTGGTTTAACTGGTTCAGGCAACATCATCTTTGACTGCAGAAGGGTCGCCACTGCAGTCAAGATTACTAAAACTCCTGGCAGCTGTCCCCAAAAGCCTTCGACTCCAAAGGTGCCCTTAAAGGTGTCGGGCTGGGCGAGATCCCAGATGAGAAAGGAGGTATTAAGGCCGCTTTTTACGACATTGCTGATAGCGTTAAACAATACTATAGCTACTACCAGCTGGATAATTGGCGCTAAACAACCCGCTAGTGGGTTGAAACCAGCCTCTCGGTAAATCTTAGCTTGTTCTTCTGCATGACGCTTTCGGTCGTGGCCATGCTTCTTTTTAGCTTCGTCAAGTTTTGGACGCAGTTCTTGCAAAACTTTTGTTTGGCGCAAGCTAGTTTTCAGAAAAGGGTGAAAAATTAGGCGGCTGAAAACACCGATAAAAATTATCGTTGTCCCTAAGTTACCGCCAAAAAAGTTAGTCAGCGAAATTAAAAAATCAGCAAAAATTCCCATTAAGTTTATTACTTGACAGGGTCAAAACCTCCCTTAGACCAAGGGTGGCAGCGCAAAATTCTTTTTGTACCTAAAAAACTGCCCCTGATTATACCATAGCGCTCGATTGCACGGTAAGTATATTCAGAACAACTGGGAACGAATCGACAAGTGTTACTTAAGAAAATTTTGTGATGGTAGCTTTGATAAAGCTTTATCAACCTCAAGGCTAATTTCTTCATCTTTCGCGCGCTCTATACCCGGGTGGAGAATCCAGATTGCTTCTATTCCAGGCTTTAAGGTCGTTAGTTTAGGTCTAATAAGTTCTGAGAGCTTTCTTTTTAGACGGTTACGGGTAAAGGACTTACCGACCTTAGTAGTAATGATAAAACCTATCTTCGGCCCTTCCTCTTGGAGATTTTTCTTGGCAACGACTTTAAAAAGGTTGTTACTGACCTGGATATCCGGAGCTCTTCTGTCCCACTTCACCGGTAATTTTAAACGGTTTTGTTTGGGCAACATTTCTAGATAGAAAGACGGTTTCTTTTTTTAGCAGTACGTCTTTTAAGCACCTTCTGGCCACCGCTTTGTTTTGAACGAGCTAGAAACCCGTGTTTACGAGCCCGTTTTGTTTTCTTTGGTTGGTAAGTTCGTTTCGGCATTGACGGTGTGCAGTATAGTAAACCCGCTTCGGGCTGTCAACGTGGTTGGCGACAAAACTGACATAGTAGGTTCCACTTCGATGGGCTTGACTGATGTGGATAACTTTTCCTATCATGGTTTCCTGTTCTCCTTCTTAAGGTCTCTGTCCCGAAAGTATGTATGGACGAAAAAACTCTTTGGAACTCTGTTCTGACCGAACTACAACTTTTGCTTTCAGGTGCCAACTACCAAACTTGGTTTAAAGGTAAAACGGTAATCCTCCACCAAGAGCGCGGGGTGATTGAAATTGGCTGTAATTCTGCCTACACCAAAGACTGGTTGGAGCAACGTTACCACGGCCAGTTAAAAGCTATTTTGGATCGTCTTACTGACACCAACAATGCTTTAATCTTCTCGGTTTCTGCTTCCTTGAGAAACCCACCAACGAAAGTCACCCAAAACGACTCGGGGGAGGAAGCGCTTTTGTTTACTAACCAGAGTATTGATGAACTCTACGGGAAAATTGAAGCTTGTGGGCTCAATCCTAAATACACCTTTGAAAGTTTCGTGGTTGGATCTAGCAACCAACTTGCCCATGCAGTTGCCAAAGCGGTTGCCGCCTCCCCTGGTAAAGGTTACAACCCCTTCTTTGTTTACGGTGGGGTTGGTTTGGGAAAAACCCACTTGATACAGGCAACTGGTCACGAAGCAGTTAGTAAACACCAGAAGCTTAAAGTTCTCTACTGCACCTCTGAGAACTTCACCAACAATCTCATCGAAGCAATTCAGAACCGAGCTATGAAAGAGTTTAGGGCTAAATACCGTAGTTTGGATGTTTTGATAATTGACGACATCCAGTTTATTGCTGGGCGGGAAACAACTCAAGAAGAATTCTTTCACACCTTTAATGAGCTCTATGCTAAAGGAAAGCAAGTTATTTTGAGCAGCGATCGCCCACCAGAGGCTATTTCTAAGCTTGAGCAAAGGTTAAAGAGCCGTTTTGAAGGCGGGATGATTGCCGATATCCAACCTCCAGATACTGATTTGCGAGAGGCAATTCTACTCTCGAAGATTAAACGTCAAAACATTAGTATTCCTGCTGAAGTTGTTCACTATCTTGCCCAAAACGCTAGTTCCAGCGTGAGAGATTTGGAGGGCTCTCTAATTAGGTTGGTCGCTCAAGCCAAGATCGGCAACAACTCTTTGTCGCTAGAACTGGCAAAAAGTTTTTTTGATAAAAGGAGTCAGGGGCTTGTCAAAGCTCGCCCCAAAGATGTTTTGGAGATAATTTGTAACTACTTTGATTTGCGGCATACGGATCTTAAAAGCGCCAACCGTTTAGCTAAATTTGTTTTCCCACGCCAAATTGCTATGTACTTACTACGCAAAGACTTGGGCTTGCAGTATGCGCTTATTGCCGAGGTTTTGAACAAAAAAGACCACACTACTGTAATTCACGGTGTGGAGAAAATTACTGGTGTTGTGGAAAAATCAGAGAAAGTCCGAGGATTAGTTGAGGATATCCGCTCAAAACTTTACAACTAAGGGTCTTTTGTATACTTATCCACAAAACACCCACATAATTGTCCTCTGCGCGCTTGCTTAGTTTTGCTCAATAACAAACCCGAAACTACAAACCTTGGGTTGGACAATTATCAACTTATCCACACAAACTACTATTACTACTTTATTATTAAACTGTATTTAGTATTATTCTTACTGACTAATTAAATCAAAAAGAATGACTAAACTTATCCGTGAGGACTTTTTAAAAACAATCTCAATCGCAGGGCGTTTTGTGCCTGTTCGGCCAAGCCTACCAGTACTGGCAAACATGTTATTGGAGGCTGATAAAGGTATACTGAGAGTCTCCACAACCAACCTTGATTCGTCAGTTAGGTTGGTACTGCCTGCAAAAAGTGAGGGGGTTTGGAAGATAACTACCCCAGCCAAAATTCTCACTGATTTCATCGGTTCAGCAGTTGATAAAGAGGTATCTCTAGAGGTTGATAAAGAAAACCTCTTGGTAGCCTCGGGAGAAATCAAAGGCATTTTCGCTGGAATTTCCGCCAGCGAGTTCCCCACACTACCTGAGGCTACTGAGGAGGGTAGTGAGTTTGAGTACCACGAGCTTCAGGAAGCAGTTAATAACGTAGCCTTTGCTGCTTCTAGCGACGAGGCTAAGCCAATTTTGACAGGTATTTTTATTAACCAAGAGGCTGGTGGAACAATTATCGTCGCCACCGACGGGTATAGGCTTGCTAAAAAGACCTTAGGAAAAAAATATGAGTTTAATCAAGTAGTCATACCGGCCAGGACCTTAGTGGAATCTTTGAGAATTGCCGGAGAAATGGGTGAGCCTTCGGTACGTTTAGTTGTTGCCAAAGGCAAAAACCAAACCCTTTTGGTAGGGGAAAACTTCCAGATTGCCAGCCGTTTACTGTCTGGTACTTACCCACAATTTCAACAAATTATTCCCAACGATTTTGTAAATAGCTTTACCGTTGATAAAGATAAATTAACCGCGGCCATTAAAGCAACGGCAGTTTTTGCCCGGGATTTAGGTAATGTGGTGAGATTTAACCTCACCAAAAACGCCTTGAAACTAACCGCTAGTACTGCTCAGGTTGGCGAAGGGGCGGCAACTTTAGAAGTTGCTGGAGGCGGGTCAGAGATCAAAATTGCTTTTAACTCGCGCTTTATTCTCGAAGGACTAAGTGCTATTGGCACGACTACTGTTGAAGTAAAATTTAGCGGCCCGCTGAGCCCAGCCGCTATCTGCGGCAGGGGTGAAAAAGACTTTCTCTACATAATTATGCCAGTAAAATCGCAAACTTGATGTATCTTGAAGAGCTTTCCTTAATTAACTTCCGCAACTTAGAGAGGCAAACTGTAAAGTTTAAGAGGGGTAACGGTTTTCTGGGGAGAGATAACGCCGCCGGCAAGACAAATTTGTTGGAAGCTATTTACCTTTTATCAACCGCAAAATCTTTTCGCACCCGAGCCGACCATGAGCTGATAGCTTGGGGGCAAGAGCAGGCTAAAGTTTTTGGTAAGGTGGGCGCCTTAGCCTTAGAATTGTCAGTTAAACCAGAAAGTAAGCAGCTATCTATCAACAAACAACCAAAAAATTTAACAGAAATAATTGGTAGCTTTGTAACCGTCTTGTTTACCCCCAGCGATATTGCCCTTGTGGGCGGCCCACCCTTCGAGCGAAGAAGATTTTTAGACCACCTCGCCTCTAATTTAAGTAAGGAATACCTCCTTCAACTAGTGAGCTTTAATAGAAGTTTGCGGAACCGCAACCAGCTTCTCTACCAACTTAAGCCCCAGCAAGAGGGAGATTTGTGGGTTTGGGATCAACAACTTGCTAAGGCGGCTAGTTTTGTTTGGGAGTTTCGGGTTGGCGTGATCAAAGAACTAGCAGAAAAATTGAAAAGTTTGGGCAAAAAACTTCTCCAAGCTTCTTTAACAATAGACTACCCAGCACCTTTCGGGGAGACTACTAAAGCCAGAATACAAGAAGCCTACTTAAAAACCTTACAGTCAGCCCGCAAGCAAGAAATTGTTAAAAAGCAAACCCTCTTTGGTCCCCACCGGGACGACTTCAAACTAATTCAAGAAGAGGAGAAGGAAAACAAAGTGGTCAGCAAAAACCTCGGTATTTATGGTTCTAGAGGAGAGCAAAGAGGCGCTGCCTTAGCCTTGAAACTCTCAGAAGTAGAAATACTTGAAAGTGACAAAAAAATTAAGCCCGTGCTACTATTAGATGAGGTTTTAAGTGAGCTGGACGAAAAACACCGGCAGTTGCTCCTGCGTCAAGTGCACACTGGTCAGACTTTTATCACTACAACTAGCCTTGTAGCAGTTGAAAGTGTTTTAGGAGGCAACTTAAATAGCTTTCTGGTTCGCGAGGGTAAATTAGAACCTAAAAAGTAACCTATTTCACCGCAGACTCTTTACCAAGCTCTTGGGGGTTAGAAGTGATCAGAACGTGCTCATGAGGAGCAGCCTGGACTCTGATAGCCACGTGGTTACTACCAGCAAAGAAAATCCCCTCGCCAACATCAGCAGACAAAAGTAAGTTTCTTTCACCTTCGGAAAGATAAAAGGTGCCAACCACTTGGTCAATTGAGGCTGGTGACTGCTTTAAAAGTACTTGGATTGAGGAATTGGTGACAATCGCTCGGCCATAATCGCTAGCGAGAAAATCTTCCACGTCTTGTGTCACTGTGGTCAACCCCAAAAAGTATTTACGGGCGCGTTTAGCAATTGAATACATAAAAGAAGCGCTGTCCGGATGCTTCATCAAGTACCAAGCTTCGTCAACGATCAACAGCCGTTTCTTGCGATCCTTTTTAATTTTAGTCCAGATGTAATCCAGAATAATAAACATGCCAATGGGGCGGAGTTCATCCTCCATATCACGGATGGAAAAAACAGTAAAGGTGTTCTTGATATCAATTGTGGACTGACGGTCGAAGATGCCGGCCAAGGAACCGCGAATGTATTTTTCAATTCTTTCCGCCATGGACTTTGCTTCTGGCTCAGCGCTATTGAGCAAAACTTCATAAAGATCCTCAAGTACTGGGGAGGGTCTAGTCTGAGTGGCTGGATCTGGGGTAATTCCCTTGAGTTTGTAGGTAGTGATCAGGGCACGATCAAGAATGGCATCTTCAGTCGGGGTCATGTTACCTAAGACGATCCGGAAAAGTGAGTGCAGAGAAAGGATTTTTAAGCCCAACTCGTTTTCACCTTCTTCGTAGACGCCGGAGAGATCAAAAGGGTTAATTTTAGAAGCTTCCCGAGCCGCAAACTTAATATACTCACCACCGATTGCCTCGCACAAGGGGTGGTACTCTTCCTCGGGATCGATGATAATTATTTCCGTACCGAACATTAAACTGCGCACGGCTTCCAATTTAGTTAAGTAACTTTTACCAGCCCCACTCTTGGCAAAAACCACACTGTTAGCATTTTCCAAAGTAAAGCGGTCAAAGATCACGAGTGAGCCGTTGTGCTCATTAATGCCGTACAAAATACCTTCATTGGCGGTCAGTTCTGAAGAAGTGAAAGGAAAAGTAGTTGCCAGAGAGGTGGTGTCCATATTACGGGTTACCAAAAGTTTGTCGGTAAAAGTTGGCAGGGTAGTCTGAAAACCCATTTCTTGCTGGAGGGTAGCGTGTTTGGTGACAATGAGTAAGGAGCCAAGGGTGGCCTCAACTTGCTTAGTGACCGCATTTAACTCATCAAGAGAGTTAGCTGGAACAGTGACATAGAAAGAAAGCTGGAAAAAACGTTCGATACCGGCCACTAACTGATCCTGTAAGGATTGAGCATCCTCCAAGGCGATTTTTACTGCCGGATCAACAACTCGACCTTTGTCTAAATCACCTTCGACCGTCGCTTCCATCTCAGCGATTTTACGACGCAGCTCATCTAATATCCCTTTAGCTTCAACTGGATAGTAGTAAAAGACAATATCAAGGGTATGGTCAAAATTGATAATCGGTGCGAGCCAGTTGGCGCCGACAAAACGTGGGTAGCCAGAGACAAAGAGAGTTCGAAAGAAAGTTTCCCCAATCCGAAGATGATCGAAATCAACCTGCAAGGCCGGTGGAGCAATAATATCTTTGACATCTACCATACCCCGACCAAGAGTCATTTTCACTTTGTCGCGGGTAGAAGCTAGTTCTAATTCCTGTGGGGAGGGAGGTTGTTTCTTGCGAAAGAAATTTGCTAAGAGGCTCATTGCGGTGCTTCTCCCGTACTTTCCGAGCCTTCCGCTTGAGTGGGTTGTAAGGCCGGTTCGACAATTGGAGTAGTATATTCAGTGGTATTTAAGGCTGCTTTTTGCTCGCGAGACACCTCGGGGTTATAAAGATCGTAGAAAAATTCTACCAGCTCTTCGGTACGTAAAAGCCTAGTTTTAACCCCAATACGAGCAATTTGTTTGGTCAAATGGTCGATTTTTGGCCCTAAGTTGACTTTGGCTTTTTCTAAAGTGTGCCACTTATCGGGGACAGGTTTGTCTTTCTTTACCAAACTCGGTAAAGTTAAGGCTTGCGAAAGACTGGTATTAGCATAGGGTATCACCACGTAGAAGCGTTTATCAAGGACTTGGTTTTTCGAAACTAAATCATGGATAAATTTAGTGTAAAGGCCAATCATATTGGCTAAACTCTCGTTCACCGCCTGGTTTTGAGCGCCAGCAAGAAGCTTCAGGTAGCTAGAGATATCCATACGTTTCGAACGGACTACAATTTGAATTGGATAGGTTAGCGAGTTCAAAAGAGCTGCGTAAGCGAAAATCATGGCGTCTTGCTCCCGCTCGGAAAGCAGGTCAAAATTAACTGCCGTGGTTTGCAGAATGGCCACCGCGTTGCCGTTTTTTAAAATGACCAAATCATCACGAATATCTTCGATATCTAAATGTTGTTGAGTGGAAGCATTGGGGGTTTTGGCAGCCATGTTTTTTTATCGAGCGCTAACCGGAGTATTAATGTTTTTAGCCTTAATTTCGATCGGTTGCATCACTGAACCGCTGGCTTCAACTTCAATAATGTCAAACTCGTAACCTGCTTTTTCAAGTTCCAGAGTGTAAATTCCGTTTGGCAGAGGAGTCGAAAGGGCAAACTGACCTAATTTGTTAGGTCTGAAGGCCCGTACCGGCTCCCCATCTTTATTTTTAACAATAATGACGACGCCCGAGAGTAATAGGCCGTTGGCATCTTTGATAATACCATTAATGACATTAGGTACGTTCGGGGTGTTAGGTAACATTTTACCGTAAGCAGGAGTGGCTTTGACAGTTGGCTTGGTAACCGCTCGAGCTTTTTTGGCCTGCTCTCTGCGGGCTAAGTCTTTAATTTCCGCAATAACCCGGGCCTTATCCTCAGGGGAAGTGAACTTCTTGCCTGCTTCTTTTAGAGTTTCGATCCTTTCCTGGGTGCTTTCGGTAGGTACAGCTTGGGGTTTTAACTGAGAAAACAGTTTTTGTAGCTCGTCATTAATACGCCGCTTTTCTTGAACTGCCTGAAGCTCGCTAAATTGCTTCAGAACGTTGTTGTCCCGCTCCAAAGCCTCGAATTTTTCCAGCATCTCTTTTCTCTGTTGTTGGCTCAGCTGTTTTAGAGTTTGGGGGTCGAGGTTCGCTAAGGCAGTTTTAAGTTGCTGGAAACTGGGTTTTAAATCTTCAGGGCTAACTTCAAGTGGCGGCGGTACTGCTATTTTAAGTGGTTGGGTAACTTCTGGTTTTGACGGTGGTGAGAGTGGCTCCACTCTCTGCGAGATGGGTAAAGCCCCCTCCTGGCTAGTTGCTGATTTAGCCGGTTCTTGAGGAAGTTTGGGTACGCTTTCAGTAGGGACTGCTGGTGGAGTTGAAGGCTTGCCTTTCTCCTCAAGATGTCGGAGCAAGTCCCGCACGCTTTCGAATGATTGACTACTAACTTCCAGAGGAGGCTTCTCTACTTGAACGATGATAGGGCTGGGAGATTGCTTGGACTCTGGACCAACTGGCGGTTTTAGTTCTTCACTGGGTATGACTAATACCGTCTTGGGAGCCTCTGGTAAAGGTTTCTCGGTGTGGAGTTTGGCAAAATCAAATTTTGGTTCAACCCCTGGCTGGTGGTGAGTTTCGTGCTTGGCTTGGTGAGGGTACTTTACACCTTTGGTTTTTTCTTCCAGAGAGTCAGTTTTTTGCTTGAGATGTTTAAGGGCCAGTGAATGACTATTAATTAAGTTAGTCAGGGCCCTCCTCCAGTTTTCAGCTGCTTTCAACAAACGCTCGTCAACATCGACCCTTTCTTTTAAGGAAAAAATTTCTTGGCTTTGGGAAGGGCCGCGAGCTAAATTAAAAGTTCGGTCGAGATCCACAACTTCTTTAACCAAAGCCTTAATCTCTTCCTCCAATTTTACAATGTGCTTTTGATAATCAGCGTAGTTGTCAGCGCTTAAAGTGACGAGCGGTACTACACCTCGAGACTTCTTGGTAATTGGCTGGCTAGCTAACTCCAAAGAAGTCTCAGCCTCTTGCGGTTGATTTTGGTCAGCTGTAGAGACAGTAACCGGTTTTGCAAAGGCTAGTTTAGGAGACTCGCTTGAAGACAGAGTAGTTGCCTCTTGGTTTGGGGTTTTTTGGCGAGTGATTTCTTCGGCTACTCGTTGTTTAATTTGTTCAAAGAGAAGCTTATTAACGTCATCCAACTGACTTTTAATTTGGTCGTTAAATTGATGATTACTGTTGAGTGCTTCTTGACTGACTACTGGTCTGGGCTTTATAGCTTGGGTTTCTAAATCGTGAGAATTAACATAGGCGCCAGTTTCTGCAGAAGGTTTAGTGAGTGCCTCAAAAGCAGAGCTTGCCTTGGCCTTAATCTCAGAGTGTAGCTTTGGGGTAAGGCCAACTTGCGGTTCACCTTTAATGCTGATACTTCCAGAAGTTCCTAAAATTGATGGCGACACTGCTCTAGTGTGAGTGTTTTTAACCGCTCTTACGTAGACATCTCGATCAGGTAGTTGTATCTTAGTAACCGGTTTAAAACCCACCTCTCCAGCAATCTTAGCTCTCAGCTCCTGGTGAGTTTCAACTACTTGGCGCGGTTTTTGGCCTGGCAAATAACCTTGGCTAAAGGCAAGCCCGGGGTGGGTCAAAAGGTCAAAACTAGGTAGGCTTTCTTTTTCAGGTATCATTTTTCGCTTTCCTTGCTCTCACTGGCAATTTGGTTCAAGCGTTGAAAACGTGGTTGGGTTTCCCGGATAGTTTGAGTAAACTCAGCTTGGGGTACGTTCAAGTTTGGAGCCACAAAGACCTGGCGGTCGCCGGTTGCAAAAGGTAGTTGTGCTAAACGTTTTTCTTCGTTCTCATCCACCGCGTTCCCTGTTTCCTGACGAGTGTGACTCTTTAGGTAAGCATCGAGCTTTGAGCGATCGGAAACTACCTTCGGGCCCAGAGCAGTTTGTTGGGCTTGCAAATAGGAAGAAAACTGCGGTTCCAGGAAACCCAGATTTTTGGCTTCCCTCCTCCAAACCCGGATAGTCGGGGCGTAGATAGTTTTGATGAAAGCAACTAACCACCTTTCAAAAGGCTGATCGTTAATTTTAAAGAGGGCTAGAGCAACTGCTAGTAAACTAAAGGGCCCACCAATAAGGATAACTACCAGAAAAGGAAGTTGAGCAGCGTAAAGGACAATGTCAATGATACCGGCAAATGCCAGATACCCGAACTGACGTAGGGTTAAAAAGCCGATGAGTTTAAACTCAAAACCAGTGATGTTTTGCGGAACAGGGTGCTGTTGCATGGACAAGTTTTTCTATTGACTTTGGTTTTTTTATTATGCCCTAGAAAAGGCGAAAAATTCAACCCGCACAAAGTGGGTCATAGGGTGGTGGAAGTTATAAACTTCTTCGGCTTCGCCTTCGAATTTTGTAATTATTCAAGTAAAAATTTTAGTAAAGTGAGAGACAATTATGAATCTCTTCGAGCTTCGTAGCTATCGTAATAGCTATGGGATTGACAATAGCTTCATTTCATGTTAAAATCCCCACGAAAAGGTTTACAGATGTTTAGTAAGAGAATTCTTAAGTTAAAAGGCCGAGGAAGCACTCCGACGTAAATTTGGAGGGCTTTGCTTAAGTCAAGACTTAAGCAAGCGGGCTTCTGAGGACTCTAGTTAGTCACCAGAAGCCCGCTTTTAGTTTGCAAAACTAGGGCGCGAAGCGCCACGTCAGCAAAGCTTATGCGGCGTTGACTTTTAGCGAAGTGCCCTTAGTGTACCAAAAGTTAACGAAAGGACGGGGCGCACTTTACCAAATTAATAGTTAGAGAAGCCTTGTTGAAACCCATCAAGAGGGCAACTTGGTAGTAACTCTGAATTCTAAATTCAAGTTATCGCCAGTTTCCCCTCTTGATGAAAATTGCTTTAGGCAAACTTCATCAAGGTAAGGGGTTAAGAAAAACCAGCCGTAGGTCCCGCGTAGCACGCCTGTGCGAAGTGGGATTGAGCTCTCCGTTCTAGCGCAAGCTAGGGTGGATGGAGTTCCGACTGTTAACCTTTTTACCTGTAAAGTTTGCGTAAAGCACACCCAGCCTTTGGGCTGAGGTGAATAGTTCAGCAAGGAGAAAGAAAGTGACAAACGGAAACGAAGATGACGAGCCCGAACCTATTGGAGATGAAGAAGAAGAGCTACGACGGCTAGAACGAGAACTTGCTATTTTAGAAGGCAGAGGGGCAGGAGGAGCTTCGCTTATTTACTCAAGCCCTCTGTCCGACGAAGAGTACGTTGCACTAGCTGCCCGTCCCTATGAGGTTTCCTTGGACTGGGTCGTTCGGTCAGTCGTAACAGCTGACCGAGCTTCTATGAACGCGATCGACCAATTCTTGCAGAGATCGATGGCTCACTTCCGACGCTGGGTTCCTGTCCAGGTCTACTACCGTGTCCACAGAGCTTGGGAGTTTAAATCGGAACCAGGAAAGGTGAAGGCGGACCGCAGAGGAAAACCCATACCTCTTAGAGACAAGGGTACCAAAGAAGTACTTCGTGACAGGGAAGGGAACCTTCGTTATGAGCAAGAGGATCCAAAAGAGGGTTACGCCAAGGTTTATAAGGAGGCTTGGTTGTCTCCCACAGACCTTGAAAAACTTGGGACTCGTAGGCTGAACAGGCTAATGCGAAGTGGTCGAGTGGTAAAGAGACGGGGATGGTTCCTGTGTCCGAACCACAACGAGCGAGCGATCATTAGTCCCCGGGAAAGTTTTCTTAAAGTACCCAAGAATCGGCTTAACGAGGAACTGGAAGCACTGATGCTTCTACAGCGCAACAGTCCAAATACGGTTGTTGAGGACATCTACTGGAACCGCCGGCCGGAAAAATGGGCACCGCGGGATCAGTGGGATGGAGACTTCCGGTTAATTCTTGGCCAACTCAACCTCTACGAGCTTTGCAAGCTTGCTGAGTACCGTGTTGGCCGCCGCTACTTTTCAGCTCAAACACGCTGGGAAGAGTGGTTGAGAGTACGGGAGCAAGTCATCAGGGAACACGCTACCGAGCACCCAGATGCTCCTGAGATACCCGATCGGGTTCTTCAGAATCGCACTGAAGAAGCCTACAACTGGTGGTTACCCTATACTCAGCACGAGTACGTAAGGCGGATGCTACCGGACTCAATGCGTTTCGATAAGAGCCCGGATTCAAACAACCCCAACGCTGACATCAACCGCAGCTTAGGAGCTTCGGAGAGAGCAACTGCTTTCTTTGAAACCGTTAACTTGGTTTCGCACATCATCAGTTACCCAACGATAACTGGTCCTGACTCGGTCGACTGGAGCACCTGCCAGATCTACTTCCCGATCAACGAGGAAATCAGGGACTTCGCCCGCATGACCGGGCATTACCAGCAGTGTCGGAGCAACAAGTGGAAGTACGACCGTTTCGAGCTCAGTGACAGTGATGTGGGCAACTCCTTGAACAACGACTGGGGTGGTGCTCGCAGCCGTATTGATTGGGGTGACGACTGGGCCTTCAGAACAATCTGGAACACCTATGAGGAACGAAGGCCTCCGACCAGATTCGAGCTCTACGGTGAGGATCCCATAACCGCCGCTCAGCAAGCTGATCTGGATCAACTCCAAGCGCTCTGGCAAGTGGAGCTCAGAGAGCGCAACGCTTTGCTGGGCCCCGCTCAAGAGATGACCCCGACTGACGAGTGTGCTGCTGCGCAGACCCACTACGGTTTGTTCGGGAAACAGCGTCTCGACGTTACCAACGGTGGTAAGGAACTCAGAAAAGCGTTTGTGGTTGCACGTGAGGGCGGTGCTGTTAAGTTAGACCTAAGGGCCTACCGAGATACGCTTTCTGCCATGCGACACTACGAGCGTGGGGAAATCCAAGCCCTTGAGCTGAGTGTGGCTTTTTGGTTCGATCCGTGGGATACCACCCGCCACAACCGTGGGTTGAGATCCGATGCGATTCGTGCCGAACTGGCCAGTCGGGCAGCGGCTTATTGCCGACTGCAAGACGAAGAAGGACGAAATGTCCCTAACGCCGAGCCACTGCTCAAGATAGTTGATGCCATGGACATCCTTAGGGAGTGGCACCGGACTGGTGATCCAGCGCATCTGGAGCACTATAACCGAGTGACCACAGTCCAGGATCGACCGATCAATCCGAATGAGGTGGCGGAGGTCGATTTCTTCAACCAGGTCGAGATCTACCGCCAACTAGTGTACAAACAACCTGCTCGACAGCTGGCTAACATGGTAGAACGCCAGATTGACGAGTGGAGGCACCACAACGTCATGCATCTCCGCAAGGAGATCAACGAACTGCTCACTGGAATACCGGTGAACGGTTCACTCAGAGCCTACTTCGAAAAGTGGTACCGGGAGTCCGACGACCGAGTCTGGGACTTCGTCTTTTGGGAAGATGAGATGGGATCGAGTGCGTCTGGTGCTTCCGGCGCCCATGCCTTCAACGTAACTAAGGCTGCCCATCTTATCTCAGAGGGATTTGGTCTAGGCTACGGCACCCTTCCAGAGCAACAGAGTCGGCAGGAGAGGATCATTACGGTCGGCTTGTACACGGATTACTACCAGGAAATGAGACGAATTCTCGCCTGGTTTGGTGTCCGTATGAGCGCAATCAGCATGATGGTGGACATCGACGACGAGGGTGTAAGGGCCAACAGGACATGGGTTACAATCAGCGAGATGAAGATGGAGGTTGCCAGCTCTATTAAGTCTGGTAAGATCCTCTACCCAATTGCACGCGATGAGCTTTGGCCACGCTTGCAGAGGATGGCTCCGGAGCTTCTTAACGAGTCGTTCCCCTTCCAGGCAGAGCAAGCCAGCAAGCTTGACAACGACGTCGTCAATCAGGTGCTCTACGACTACTGCGGTAACACAAGAATACCGACAGAAGAAGAAGCAGCTGTTGATCCAGAAGCTCAGCGGCGGCGAAATGAACTAATTCGGCATAACCGTCGACGGTACAACCGAATTGTAGAAGGGAGATTTTTTGTGATCAATCGCTGAGGAAAACAGGAAAGGAGAAGAAGTACAGGCGGTGTTAAGTTCTTAACCGAATTTTAGCACCGCCTTTTTTATTCTCAGTCATCCTCATCAGGCCGATAAGGATTCTCCCCGCCCTCTGTAGGAGGTCTAGGCGTTGTAGGCGGCGTTTCAGGTGGGGGACCTCCAGGTGGACCGCCACGAGGGCGGAAAGGAACGACATTATCTGGTGGTGGTTCTCCTGTCTGACGATCCCGGTTGGGGAAGAGAGTAAACCTTTTTGGACGTCCAGATGGCGGTGGTGGGTTACCTCTTCTTGCGGTTATCTCCTCTTGTTTGAATTTAACGTTTGGGTTGAAGAATCCTAAAACATTAGTGCCCCAGCCAGCCAACCTTCCTCTCGGCCCTGGTTGGTAAGCAGAACCCTTCATCCAACCGGCCATCATTGGTGACGCCCTGCTGACTGTAGTCATCGTCTGCGCTGCCCCGATAGCCCCTCCTACAAGTAACAACGGACTAACTCCCCTATCTCTCGGACCTCTAGTTCCAAGTAGCTCATCAATCATTCCTGGGACTTGGTTAGCAAAGTATAATACCCCCAAACCAGCTAAAGCGGACAAGTTCAGGAAAAAGGAAGCCCCCTTTATTGGATCCGGTGCTCCAATTCCATCACCTATGGCCGGGCTTAGCAAAGCTACAGCGATATAAACAACTACTAATATTACCGGAAAAGTCAATACTGCCGCTAACATTCTTTTGAACCAGCTATTTATGGCGGTTTCGAAACCCGGTATTGCCCCTGCTAAGAAGAAGAAGGGGCTGAATACGGTGAGCAGAACCATAGTGATGTAACGCTTCAACAGAGCCCAAAAGAGTAGTATTGCTAATACAAACAGCCCTAATCTAATTAGTATATCAAGAGCTAGAGCAGCAATTAAAGGTATGGCGAGCAGCAGAGAAAAACCTACTGTAGGTATTGCTCCAATTAAGGCTACTGCTAGGACACCAAGGAAAACATGCCAAGAGATAACCGATTCTGATATTAAGGTAAAAAACGGTAGCCAGACAAACTCCCCTGTCCCGAGCGTATTGGCAAGAGAACTTAGAGCCCCACTGATTCCGGGAAGATCCTCGAAATAACCGCGCGTAATGCCTACAATAACGAAAATTAAATCTACGAAAAGGCCGGAGATAGCAAAACTAAATGTAATTAACACTAAGGCTATGGCTACTTTTGGAAGAGAGTTAGTGGCAGTAACCACTGTCCGTGGGTCCAAGCGTCTTCTAAACATCACCATAAAACCAATAACCAGCAAAACAACTACAGAAAAGATATAAGCTAAGTCTCTCATTTTGCTCCAAACACTTCTAATTAATTCACCAAGTGTTTCAGTACCTACTCCTTGTGCGTGGGCATCACTTACACCCAACACACTATTTTTAGCTATATAGGTAAGTTCGTCCACAGGGTTAATTTGTGGGATGCTAGCGTAAAGAGTCGAATAGGAAGAATCCATTAGTGTAAATAAGTTAATAGAGGAAGTAGTGGTACTTGCAGTTTGCCTAAATAAAGGGTCGAACTGTGCAAGTCTGTTGGCCATAGCAACACATTGCGCGTCGTCACCCCCCGATTGTGCACAAGCCTGCCCGGTGTCAGAACCAAGAGCCGCCGCGATTAGGTGGAGTACATAGACCATAATTCTGGCGACAATTTCCATTAAGTATTTAAAGATGAAACTAAGTGCATCGCCAACCGCACCGCCAATACAATCCACTGGGTGTGTAACACAACTAAAAGCATCCCCTACAAAATCAAAAATGCCCAATGACTGTCCTCCTCCATGAATAGCAGATGTGGTTGCCAAGTTGGTAGAGCTTTCCAGTAAGGATTTCTCAGTAGAACCACTATTTGGATAGGGGTCTGTTGTTTGTGCGAAAGCTGGAGAGAATAACGCGATAAACAGCAATATAAAAGTAACTACTATTATAGATAGTTTTTGGAGATAAGGATTAACCGCAAGGAAAAAGGACATAGACAGTTTCTGTTTCAATTATATTAGTGCTTTTGGTAATAAGCAAGGGAAAGGTTGTTTTTTAAGTTCTCAGAAGTTAGAATTTTAGTTGCTACTTTATGCCCGATTCCGATCAAGACCAAAACCAAAAGAATCCTGTGGGTGCAGGGATAAACGCAGCTCAAAAAGCTCAAAACCTACGCCAAGGGGCCAAAGCCCTTAAGACTGCTGCCACGATTGGTAAAACCGCGTTACGAGGTACAGGTGTGGGTAATGCCGTTGTTCTGGCTACGGATCTAACTACAACCAAGACCGGCCGTAAAATTCTAATTGGAGGGATACTTGCTGGTTGTGGTTGCCTTTTAACCTTCCTTGCCTTGCCAATAATAATTATCTTCATCATTATAGTTGCAGTTACTGGTACGGGTACTGGGGAAGCGGCTGGGCTTGGGAACTCGACGATTTTAACAGTTTCCAAAACTGCTAACCCGACCGCTATTGCTAAAGATACTGCCAACGCCCAAGTAACCTACACTATTACTGTTTCAAACAAATCTGATAAAGAGGCAACCAACATTACAGTTACCGACGTTTTTTCCAGTTCTCCGGAAAACTCCTTCGCTAGCGAAATTACCGGCTATGAACCTTCCTACAGCCTGGCTTCTTTAGCCGCCGGTGTAAGTGACACCAAAACTTTCACCGCGGCAATTCCTCACACAGATTTTGATCCTGGCTGGACTTTAATTAACAGAGCAGCTGTTTCCGGTACGATCGACGGAAAGGTTGAAAGTTCAACTTCCGGGGCAACGGTTATTATCGGTAACCCTCCGACTGGCCCTCCTTCGTTTTCTCCTTTGCACAACCCCGATAAAAGTGGGGGTTACGGTTTTGGACAGACAGTGGTCAATTCTCAGGGTCAGACCTCTACCCACCAAGGGTTGGACATCCACGATGATTCAGATCGAAGCGTTCTTTCACCCTTTGCTCAGGCCGCAGTAGTCACCCTAAACACCTTTGATCAAGGTTACGGCTACTACGTTATCTTGCAAAGTGGAGAGTGGGAGGCTTACCTAACCCACTTAGAAAGCCAAAGCAGTTTAAGTGTTGGTCAAACAGTGGACTCCAGTACTTTAGTAGGGATAATGGATTGTACTGGTTACTGTCAGGGTGCTCACGTGCATTACGAGGTGCACCGAAATGGAACTGCTGTAAATCCAGAACTTTATAATGCTTTAACGCTCCACCCATGACCATAGAAGAATTGAAAAATTTAATTAAGCAAAGTTATCTCTACGTTTTAGCGGTGGTGGCAGTTTTAACTGTTGCACTCTTGGTTTACATCTACTTGGACAACCCTAGGGGCGAACAGGGGTTTGGAAATCTGCCAGCTCCAAAAGTTGAAAGTAAGCTTTCAGATAAGGTAAAAATAACTAGCTCCGGTAATTTCTCCGGCAGTTTTCCTAAAGTAATAAATGTTTATAAAAAAGCACAAGCACTGGATGCAAAAGACTTGGCAAAGAAACTAGAGTTTACTGGCGAACCAAAAGTTGAAAACGACACCTTCTATTGGGAAGGTTTAGCCAAAAGCCTAACCGTAACTAAAATTACTTTCAACTTTCTTGTCAATTCGACAATTGGTGCAAAAACTCTCAACGAGGAAGAGGCTTTTACTAAAGCTACTGCGACATTAAAATCACTAGACCTAGCGGGTGGAGATATAGTTTTGGAAAAAATTGGGACAGCCTATTTGCTGGTGAACCCTTATCATGTTGAAGAGGTTCTAGTGTCTAATGCCAATGTTTATTCAATACAGATGGGAGCTAAATTAGATAGTGTTAAAGTCGTCAATAGCCTTGGTTCAGGGACTCTTTATACTGTTGATATCGGAGTTGACGGTAGTGTCCGTAAGATCCAAGGTAGCTTAGAAAAACTCTCCTTTACTGAAAAAAGCACCTACCCGATTAAACACCTTTCAACTGTAAAGAAGGAAATAAAAGAAGAAAAATTAAAAGTAGTTGATCTTTCCAATAAGATAGTTCCTAATCAACAATTGAGGGTTACTTATAACAAAGCTGAGTTGGTTTATTATCTAAGTACTGGCTCTACTGAGTATCTTCAACCAATCTTTCTTTTGACTTCAGCTGAACCGTTTCGGGGAAATATGATGACTGGGGTCTTAGAAGCCCTGAAGGACGAGGTCTACAGATAGCTAATTTAGGCCTGGGCAAGCATTAAGCGCGTCTTGCCCAGCTGTGGGTAAACAAAATTTACCTACTCCTGGTAGATTTACAAAGCCTACGATCAGGGAAATAACGAGGAAAGCAGCGAGAATTATCACCAAGCCGATCAAAGCCCAAGTAATTGTGCTGCGGGCAGTAGTCAGTGCTTTGGGGTCACCTTGAGCAGTAATGTAGGCAACCCCACCACGAATCAGCATAATTAGGACCGCAAAACCAGCTAAAGTAGCAATAACAGAAACTGCGTTGGCGAAAACTACTGTCAACTGGGAAAGTTGAGCAAAATCACCACTCTCCTTCACCTCAACCGCGGCCAAAACAGAGCTTGGAGCAAGTAGATTTAGAAAAAGTAAAAAAGCGACTTGGAATTTTAGTCTTCGGATAAACATCAGATAACGGTGAACCCCCACCAAACCCAAAGCTAAAAGTTAGTAACCTAAGTTAAGATCCTAATTAGACCCGGCTTTTTCCGAGGCTTCTGGGAACTGGAAGTTAAAGAGATCGATACCAAAGACCTGACCCAGTATTAAGGTGATCGCAAAGGCAGCTACCACCACTAGAAGACCAACTACAGCGGCAGTAATACGATCCCTGGCAGCCTGAGCAGCTTTAGCATCTCCGCCAGCAGTGATCCACTGGATACCACCGGTGATAATGAAGAAAAAGGCGAGTAACCCAGCGAAAAAGAAAATAACTGCTAAAGTGTTGCTAAGAAGCGGGCCGAGGTTTTCGAACGGCACTTGGGTTTTGTCAAAGCCGGTAATATCCTGAGCGAAAGCAGCTTTAGCTAGGGCTAGAAAGGCTAGTGTTGATGGGGCAAGCGACACAATTCGTCGCATCATAAAAAGTCACCTCCTTAAATAATGATAATGATAAGTTTTTTAAATTACAAGTTAGTAGCTAATTTCCAAAATTAAAGCCGCCAACGATCGAGATTCCAAACACTTGCTCCACAATGGCAGTTAATGCATAAGCTGCAACTACAATCACCAAACCAACGACCGCATTAGTAATCCTAGTTCGGGCCGCATCTAGGGCTTTGGCATCTCCGCCAGCACTAATCCACTGTATTCCTCCAAGGACTAGCATGGCTAAGAAAGCCAAGCCAGCTACAAAAAAAGCTAGAGTCAGCAAGCTCTGGAAGATTTCCCCCAAATTAGTAAAGCCAAGAGGATTTTTAACTGTGAAGATCGGGCCGCCTTGAGTCGGTTCCATAGACAATTATTGGAAGTTAATAATCCCTTCCAAGCCAAAGAGGCTAAAGAGTAACTGCGCCAATAGAAAAGCAGCTACTATAATTATTAGGCCCATCAGAGCGTGGGTTAAAGTAGCTCGTGCGGAAGCGGCTGCTTTTTCATCCCCACCAGCAGTTAAGTACTTCAACCCCCCTAAAACTAACATGCCAAAAAAGAGCAAACCAGCTGCAGCTAATGCCAGTTGAATAAGAGCGCTGATCACAGCCCCTGCTTCTGTAGGAACACCCAGCTGTCCGGCGTCAATTTGTCCCAACTTTTGGGCATTTACCTGTTCAACCATAATTAAAAATCTTCAAACCCAAACAAAGTAGTAGCTAGTAACCTAATTATCAGGTATGCGCTAATAAGAAGCAAGAAACCCACAACTGCATTGCTTAGAGCACTCCGAGCTTCCGCGGCAGCTTTTTCATCACCACGGGAGAGCATATAGCGGGTGCCTCCCCAAAGAAGCATAAAAAAGAAAATTAGAGCCCCGACACTGGTGATAAGTAAAAGAACCATAGTAACCAGTTGACCGAAATCTCCGAAAACTAAACCAACACATTCCCCACTTCTTGAGAGGCGAAAAGCACAGCTTAAATCGAAGGAGCCGTTTTGGACTCCGGGATTGTTGAGGTCACTACCAAAAAGTCCTAATCCTAGCGTCGCTGACAAAACACTACTGACCGCTGCAGTTCCTAAGACGATCACCAGACCGATAACTGCTCCGGTCATGGTGGACCGAGCGGCGTCGGCTGCTTTTGGGTCGCCTCTGGAGGCAATGTAGCGCACTGCACCAATTGCAAAAAAGACTACTGCTAAAAAGGCAACTAAACCAAAGATTAGTGGTAAGGCTTGTTCAAGAACACTCCCCAGCGAAGTAAACTTACCTTCGACAGGATCGTCGATGCCGGACAGCCCTTGGGCAAAGGAAGGCCAGGCTGTTGCTAGGAAGAGAATTGGTATTAAGAGTAGGCCTAATTTTCTCATTCGAGCGGCAACCCTAAGATATCTATCCCAATTAATCGTAAGAGAAAAACAGAAAAAATAATTATTAATAAACCGATTATTGCACTGGTGATTTTTTCCCGGCCTTCTTGAACCGCTTCCGGATCGCCTTTGGAAAAGGCGAGCTTAAATCCGCCGTAAACAATCATTAAAAAAGCGACCCCGCCGGCAACACCAAGAGCGATCCGCAGGATAGCGTTTACTAAAGCTTTTGGATCGGTCTCAACAGTACCAAGACCAGTTTCGACCGGCTTGGCTAAGGCAAGAGCGGTTGAAATTAGGAAAAAAACAAAGACAAAAGCCAGAAAAAGAAGAGTTTTTATGGAGCGGCGCATTGACTAAAATTTACTCTATTTGAAGCTTAAGTGTCAAACCTAAAATTTACTTAAGGTTGTTCAAGTAGAGTAAAATTAATACTACGGTAGAAATTTCCCTATGTTTAAAAAACTGGCCGTCCTGCTTTTTTTTACCTTCCTCCTCACTGTCTTTGCCCCAACTTCAAGGGCGGATGAGCTACTGGATGTCCAAAAGGAAATTGACAAGAGAAACTCCGAACTTAGTGGCGTGCAAACCAGTTTGGACAGGATCAAAAAGGACATTGCTTACCTTTCGAGCAGTTTGAGCGGCACGAGTGCAGATTTAGATAAGACTAACGTTGAACTTGAGAGAGTTAGAGTCGATCTAGATAAGGCAGAAGAAGATTTGGAAAAAAGAAGAGAAGTTCTCGCCTACCTCTTTAACGTCCGCAACCAGCAAATCCGTCAGCTTTACCAATTCCCCGAAAGAAACCTTTTGGAGCTCTTTCTAAGTAATACCGATCTGACTGGTTTTAGTGAAAATTTGGTTTACCAAGCTAAAGTAGTCGGGGACTCTAAGGAACTAATTAAACTTGTCAATGCCGAAGTGCTGGAAATGGAGACAGCCCGCAACGAAATTCAACAAGCCAAGAACGATCTAGACGCTCTGGCAGCAAGCTTGAACGAGAAATTAGCTACTCTGCGCAAAAGCCAAAGCAGCGCGGTTTCCAGTCAAGCTTATTTAAGTAATCGCAGCAGTGGTCTCAAAAGCACTTTATCTGGACTGACCCAAAAACAAAATGAGTTAATTGCTGCCAAAATCGGCAATTCTTTAGCGACTGGGTCGCTAGCTCTAGCGGATGATGCTAACGCCCGGGTAACTTTTAACCCTGGCTTTTCGCCTGCTTTTGCCGGTTTTTCCTTTGGTGCCTACACCCACCGTAACGGGATGAGCCAATATGGAGCTTTGGGAAGAGCCAACAGCGGTCAGAATGCCGAACAGATTTTGGCTGCTTATTACCCTGGAACTAGTTTAAATAAAAACTATCCCACACCAGCCACGATTGTGGTTAACGGCAATAACGGTTCACCCTACTATCAGAATTTTAATAACGTTACTTACGCTTTTCAGGATTACTTAAAACATCTTTACGAAGTACCATCTAGTTGGCCGATGGAAGTTCTCAAAGCCCAAGCCGTGGCAGCGCGCAGTTATGCGGTGCGCTATGGTTCGCCGATTTGCCCAAGCCAATCATGCCAAGTGGTTAAACTGGAAATTAACGCTTCTGCTTGGCAACAGGCAGTTGATGCCACCAATGGTTGGGTTTTAACTGGCGGTTCGGGCAGTTTCCAGTACTCCTCAACATCAGGAGGTTACTTAAACACTTCTGGTTGGGATACTAGTTGTGGCAATATAGGCTGTTGGCCCTCTAGTGCCTACGAGACTATTGGCGGTTCACCTTGGTTTTATAAAGGCTGGTACAAAACTCTTGGTGGTGCAACCTGTGGGCGTTCGCATCCGTGGTTAAACGAAACTGAATTTGTCGATATCCTTAACTCCTGGGCGGTTTACACTAAAGGTAATAGTACTGACAAGGGCCGTGTAGTCACCACAGACACTGCTTGCTGGGGCGGTAACCCATACTCAATCTCGGAGATGAAAGCCCGTGCAGAGGCTTTAGGCGGCTCCTACAACTCTATAACCGGCAATGCGGTCATGACCCCCAGCTCCGGTGGTTTTACTTCTTCAATCAGCTTTTATACTAATCGCGGCGCTGTGACAATTGATGGACCCACTTTCAAAGATATCTTTAACTTACGGGCCCCGGGTTACTTGGTTATTAAAACCCCCCTCTACAACATCGAAAGAAAATAAAAGTTTTCTCTGAAATTTTGAATTTTTAACTTTCTGTGGTTGTGTTAGAATACGACCAAATGGAGACCGCTAGTACCAGCACCTATGCTTTTGAGTCCCAAACGAGTGACGAAAAAGTAGTCTTCATTTTAAGAGCCCATCCGGTCACCAACTTACCGTGGGTTCTGGTGGCGATCCTTCTGGTTTTAGTACCGCCTATACTGGCAGCAACCAATCTTCTGGAAGGATTTAGCAATAACGGAATCAGACTTTCAGCCCAAAATCTTGAAGGTTTTGTTTTGATTTGGTATTTAGTTGTCTTTGCCTTCATTTTACAGAGCTTTTTGCATTGGTACTTTAATATTTATATTTTGACGGACCGTCGGATTGTTGACATTGACTTCTTTCAGCTTTTGTATAAACGAGTTTCGAGTGCGCAACTAACCAACATTGAGGATATTACAGCTTCGACCGGCGGCGTTTTTCAGGTTCTTTTTCACTACGGTGATGTCCATATCCAAACTGCCGGTACTAACGTCAATTTTGAATTCTTGAAAGTGCCCAACCCAGGCGAGGTTAAGCGACAAATTGACCAGCAAATTCATAAGTTAAAATTATGACCGAGGCCTTTGCGGAAATTTTTACAGAAAAAAATTTAAGTTTGGTAATCAAAGCGTTTCAGCTGGTTTTACTTGGCCTATTTATTATTTTCTCTCTATTAACAATACGCCAAGTTGATATTATGAATAAGGCTTTGGTAACTTCAATTAGGCTAGAGGTGAGAATAATTGGTTATTTGCAACTTTTCTTAGTACTGGGAGTTTTTGTAATTATATTACTGCGATGACAGAAAAGAGTTTGTTCAACCAAGTTGGCGAGGTTAAAGGTAAAAGCGCAGAAGGCGAGGAGTCTTTTAGCTTTCAGTTTACGCCCCAAAATGAGAACTTAAAGCGCACCCGCGGCTCACTTTTTACCTTAGTCATTGTTGAGGGCAAGGGGGAGGATCGTTACGAAAAAGCTAAAGCCTACTACCACGCTTTTCAAGGCAGTTATTATGCTAAGGCAGCTGGGAGTATTATCAGTAGTTTAGGTGAGACCTTGGACCAGCTAGAGGCTGCCAAGAAAGAAGATGAGGGTTTGAAGTATTCTTTAGTAGCGGCAGTTCTTTGGGGAGCGGTTTTGTATCTTGCCAGAGATGGCAAGAACGGTGTTTGGGTCTCCCGTGGCGAGAAGCTCAAGAAACTGGATTTTAATAAGGTTGCCAGCGGAGTTTTGGAAGATGGCGATACTGTGGTTATTGCTTCTGGGAAATTTGACGAGGCTGTTTCCGAAGAGGAATTAGGAAAGTGGCTCGGGCAAGAAAAATTTGAAGTAGTACTAGAAGAAATTGACAAGAAGATTGCTAGCGTTGAAGGTGCAGCCTGCGTTGCCATCAGACTTACGGTTCACAATCCGGAAGAGGAGGCCAAACCGCTCGCTATTGGTGAAGCTGATGAGAAAGGCAAGGTCGATTTTCCAGTAGAGAGTGAAGAAGAACCGCCAAGCCAAGCTAGTGAAGAAGAAAAGGAAGAAGGTGTGGAAGTTCAGGAAGAGGAAGTTGCACAGAAGGAAGAAAAGTCTCTCCCAAAGGTAAATATTCAGGAGAAAGTAAGGTCATTACTAACTAAAACTAAACCACTTCTAAGGGCTTTAGGGGAAGTTGCTAGAAAGATTTTTGCGAAAGTTTCCGCGCCTTGGCGGGCTCGAGTGCCTGGAGAGCTGGTTGATCACGTTGCCGTTCGGCGGGCGCGTTTAGCTCAGGTGGTGATCCTGGTTGTATTAATCCTTTTTGTGAGTTTGAGCTTTGGAGCTTTAAGCAGGGGAGGGGCTGCCAATAAAGAAAAATTAGCTTCAATTCTAACTTCGGTTAATACCCAACTTGAAGAAGCCCGTAATATTAAAACCATTGACCCGAACCGAGCCAAAAGCTTAGTTGCGCAAGCGCAAAAAGACCTTGAAGAAGCCAAGAAGCTTGATAGTAAGAACAAGGAAGTAAAAGAGCTTGAGACCGAGGCAGCCGAGCTAGTGGCGGAGATTACCCGTTCCTACCGCATTGATAAACTGGAAACCGTTTTTGATTTTTCTAAATTAGAGTCAGGAGCCAAAGTTTCAGGCTTAGCTTTAAACAGTGGCCAGATACTGGCTACTGATGAAGAAAAAAATTTGGTTTACAGCCTAGATTTAGAAAGCCTTAGTGGTAGTAAAGTTGGTAGCACTTTTAACCACCCCAGTAGTATCATTAGCTACCCAGACGGTTTTTACATTCAGGATCAAGACGGTGTCACTCGTTACGAAAAGATAGGTGGAAAGTTGACGAAGATTGCTGAAAACACTAACTGGAAGGAGATTGTCGGAGCCGCTACTTTTCAAGCTAATCTATATCTATTAGATAAAGGGGCCAGGGAAATTTGGCGCTACTTGAGCACTTCAAGCGGCCTCTCGGCTGCAAAAGCCTACATTAGTGGAGAAAAACCAGACCTCTCCAAAGCAACTGGAATTGCCATTGATGATTTTGTTTGGGTGTTAACTAGCGATGGCCAAGTTTATAAGTTTGCTCAGGGGAAGAAGCAGGAATTTACTCTCAGCAACATTTCCGATAGTTTTGGTGAGGCCGTAGTCCTGTTTACTAACCCCGACACCAAAAATCTTTACATTCTTGATCAAGGTAAAGGTAGGCTATTGGTTATTGGTAAAGACGGAGTTTATCAGGCTGCTTACAGTCATGATGATTTGCATAAAGCGACAAGTGTAGTAGTTGACGAGACAGGAAAAAAAGCCTACGTTTCAGTCGGAGGAAAAATTTTGTCACTGAAAACCAGGTGAGCGCTGTGAACGGTCCAATCTTTAACAAAAAGGCTAAATTTGATTATTTCCTCAAAGACAATCTTGAAGCTGGGATAAGCTTGACCGGAGCGGAAGTTAAGTCTGTTCGCTCCGGATCGGTTTCTTTAACCGACTCTTTTGTAAGAATTGTCGATGGGCAAGCAGTTTTAACCAACGCTTACATTGCCCCTTACAAAATGGCTCTGGATCTTTCCTACGACCCAAGACGCGAACGTAACCTACTTTTAAATCGTGGCGAGATTGACCGTTTAATTGGACAATTGGCTTCAAAGAACTTGACAATTGTGCCTGTAAAGATGTATAATAGGGCAAATCTCGTTAAAGTTGAAATAGCTATCGGGGTTCCTAAGAAAAAAGCCGACAAACGTGACTCGCTTAAGCAAAAGGCGATAGAAAGGGAAACTGAAAGCTATTTAAGAGCCGACAAGCTCAAAAACCAGCGAGAAAGTTAGTCGAGGGGATGTTTTAACTCGACGGGAAGCACCTTACATTCAGAGCAAGCCGACCGTGATTAACCAAGTCGTAAAAAGGGCTAATCAACTATAAATGCTAATAAGGCATTTTCTCCTTCCTACGCTTACGCGTAAATGAAGGCATCCTGAAAGCTCTCTCTTGGCAGGGGCTGATTGGGTGTAACAACAGCCAAGACTAACTTAAGGGTAGACGGCTCCTTATCTTAAGTACAGACCTTATCAACAGCCTTACCTTTTAGTATCTCCGCTCGCGAGTGCCTAAAAGGGACATCTTAAAGTGAGCTAAGCTTGTAGTTTCTGATGTGACCTGTTTTTCGGACCCCGGTTTGAATCCGGGCATCTCCACCATCGCAAAACCCACTCAAAAAGTGGGTTTTGTGCTTTTCTAAAGGTTTAGCTATGATTGCTGTGATGGGATGGCTAGATTTTCTTTTCCCAAAAACTTGTGTCGGTTGTGGGGCCTTTGAGAACTATTTATGTGAGGACTGTGAAGGTAAAGTTCAATACCTAGAGCGCCAGTTTTGTCCTCAGTGTTCCCGGCCTGCAATTGACGGTCGAACCCACCCTGCTTGTCGACGGCCTTTAGGTTTAGATGGTCTTGTCTCGCTCACCTTTTTCAGCTTTCCGGTTAACAAGCTCATCTATTCTTTTAAGTATCGTTACACGACTAACTTGCTTTCAGAAATAGCCGGTAAAATAACTCTTGATAAAAATTTGGTCCGGCCCCTTGTGGGGGGTTTGGTGCCGATACCCTTGTATTGGCAGAGAGAAAACGACCGAGGCTTTAACCAGAGTGAACTTTTAGGCACAATTTATGCCGAAAAACTTGGTTTGCAGGCAGAAAATAACTTGCTGAAAAGATTAGTTAAGACTAAGTCACAAGTGGGTTTGAAAAGACAGGATCGTCAAGCTAATGTTAAAGGGGTTTTTGCTCTAACTAGGCAGGTTCATGACCAAAATTTTGTAGTTTTTGATGATGTTTGGACTTCTGGAGCAACTCTAAAAAATGCTACCCAAGTTTTAAAAAGAAATGGTGCTGGGAGCGTTTGGGGACTAACCTTAGCACGTTCTCGTTGAAGCTATGCTAAGTTTCTGTTAAAATTGGCTGACCGTCTTTGGAGGGTTGGCCGAGTGGCTTAAGGCGACGGTTTGCTAAACCGTTGGCATGAAAGTGTCACACAGGTTCGAATCCTGTACCCTCCGCCAGTAAAATGTTAACATAGGGAGGGATGGCCGAGTGGTTTAAGGCGTTGGTCTTGAAAACCAATGTAGCAGCAATGTTACCGGAGGTTCGAATCCTCCTCCCTCCGCCAGAAGTTAATCATGCCTGCAAAACGCGAGTCGATCGAAGATCTTAAAAAGCAGCTCTCAAACCTGCAAGAGAAAATTGCCGATTATGAGTTTCCACAACCACGTTTAGTTGAAGTAAAAGAGCTTTATTCTTGGAAGTCTGCCGAAAGGCTCTTTATTCCTAGAAACAGGAAGTGGTTTACTTACGTAATAGTGTTGGTTTTGGTTCTAACTCTAATTCTGCTTTTCCTGAGGCAATTTATCATCATCGCTCCGATACTGGCCATTGCTTTTGTCGCTTATGTTCTAGCCTCAGTCCCACCTGAGCCGGCGGAACACAAATTAACCACCCAAGGGTTAAACAGTGGCGGTCACAGCTATCTTTGGGAGGAGCTAGCTGATTTCTGGTTTATAGAAAAATATGGTGAGACTCTCATCCACATTGACACTTACCTTCATTTTCCGCGACGGTTAATTCTTATCCTTGGCAAAGGCGATAAAGAAAAGATTAAGGAAGCCATGCTGCAGTACCTTCCCTTCCGTGAAATCCCCAAGACCACTTGGGTCGACCGTTTAGCTGATTTTCTTTCTAATAATTTTCACAAAATTGCCAGTTGATCTTCAAAATTTCCTCCCAAGAGGTATAATAAGTTCTTCTTCCATGCCCCCGTAGCTCAGTGGATGGAAGACATTTTCGCTAAAGCGAAAAAGTAGAGCGCGGGTACTTGTCCTCGTAGTTCAATTGGATAGAACACCGGGTTGCGGTCCCGGCGGTTGGAGGTTCGAGTCCTCTCGAGGACGCCAGAATTGTAGGTTCGTTTTGCGAAGCAAAGTTATTCATCCCATTGGGGTGCCAGGAGGGATGGCAGAGCCCGGTTTAATGCGCCGCTCTCGAAAAGCGGTTGGGTTGTAAGATCCTCGGAGGTTCGAATCCTCCTCCCTCCGCCAGACCTCTACTTGAGTCCCAGTAGCTCAGTGGATAGAGCGCAAGCCTCCGGAGCTTGAGGTCGAAGGTTCGAATCCTTTCTGGGACGCCACGAACCCATTAACTATTATGAAAGTCGAAATATCGGCTGGTGGAGTCGTTTATCGCAAAAATAACAATAAAACAGAGGTTTTAATTGGGAAGCACTCTGGGTACCACCGCTGGGTTTTACCTAAGGGTTGGATTGATGAGGGCGAAACTCGCGAGCAAGCAGCGGTTCGTGAGGTCAAAGAGGAGGTTGGAGTTGAAGTTGAGTTGGGAGAATACTTGGGCGAGATTGTTATTTATTACACCAACGAACAAAAACAACCGGTACGAAAGAGCAGCCATTTTTTTCTCATGAAATATAAGTCTGGAAATGCCGAAAAGAACCACGGTTGGGAGATGGAAGAGACTCTCTGGATTTCCGAGGCAGGGGCTTTAGACAAACTAGCCTATCCGGGTGAGAGGGATATGGTTTCCAAAGCCAGTAAACTTATTGTATAGAGCGCTAAAGCACTCTGCGACCACTTCGTGGGCTAAGATCGCTTCGCCATCCGTATCACTTCGTGATATAAGCAGCGGCGGTTGCACTTGCCGCTTGTAACTCTTCGAGTTATAATTCCTCTCGATCCTAGGAGGGGTCACATAGCGGCCTAGTGTACACGCTTGGAAAGCGTGCGTGCCTGCAAGGGTACCGTGGGTTCGAATCCCACCCCCTCCGCCACACTTCGCCAAGGCTTCGTGTGACGTAGCCACCATAAATATTATTAGGCGAAGTGTGCGACCCGAAGCTTTACGCGAAGGGTTGCAGTAGATGTATTACGTTTACCTCTTACGGTTAAAAGATAAATCAGTCTATACAGGTTCCACACCCAACCTAAAAGAACGTCTTAAAGACCACAATAACGGTTTTGTTGAATCCACAAAGAACTTAAAACCAGTAAAACTAGTCTGGTATTGTGAATTTACTGATCGACTAAAAGCATTAGGGTTTGAGCGTTATCTGAAAACCGGTTCTGGACAAGCATTTAGGAACAAAAGGCTGATTTGAACTTGCTCATAACCCCATAGTTCTTGACTTTTACCTCATTTTGTGCTATACTACTGCCTATTAACAATAGAATAATGGTTACAAGTGAAGGCATCTTGTAACTGGACGGAATACTCTGCCTGCTTCTTGGAAACCAACCTCGGAGCTGATATTTTTTCTAGTTACCAGGTACTTTTTTTGCAGCACTTTGAAATGGTTGTCGGTAGCAAATTATCTACTACACTTAGTAGGTGGTTTGCTGCCGACGAAAGGCGTGTTTCGTTGGTAAGAATACCGAGTTCTGAAAGGAGAGCTATGGAGACTAGAGAGTTCCATCTCGGAGACATTCTCACCATCACCACAGGTCGGCTCGTGTCCCTTCGGCACATGGAGGGTGTCTACGACATCCTGAACTTCATGACGAGGGACAACCTGTTCACCCACCAGCTCCCGAGAGCGAGTGAGGAGTGCAAGCCCTATCTGCTGAGGCAGCACCCGCAGCTTGCGGACATCGAAGTTCCCGAGCTGAATGAGAGCAACTGCCAGCAGTGGCTCGCAGAGCAGGTCGCGAAGTACGGCGAGTACCTCCCCGTCGAGCAGATTCCGATGGACGACCACACGGTCAAGAACCCCATCGAGGAGGCTGCCGAGATGATGGGAGGGAAGGACAAGGTCATCGTCGTCGAAACCGACTAGTTGGTGTAGCACGCCCTCACCAACTCGGTTTGCTTGGTGGTAAGCATCTAGCGAAGGCTGGAAATTCCACTAGGTAGCTGAAACCTGTCGCTCTTGAAAGAGAACGACTCAATCAGCACCACTTGAGCCAATGAGTGTTTCGTTGATTCAAGAGGAAAGGCGACCTGAAAGGGTCGTTTTTCTTTGGATTAGATTTGGTATAATTGGTCAGAAACCTGTCGCTGGTTTGACAGAAGTTGACATAGCTTCAACTTGCTTTTGAAAGTAAGTTCCAACATAGTCAACCAAGCACCGCCAGAACTTTCTTGCCTTCTTTAATTTAATCCTCTATTATCCAAAGCGTGGAATCCCAAGTTCAAGAAGTTAAGGCTCGTACAGATATTATCAGTTTAATTTCTGGCTACATTAGCCTTAAAAAAGCCGGCCGTAACTACAAAGGTCTGTGCCCTTTTCACGCTGAAAAAACCCCTTCTTTTATGGTTTCACCGGAAAGACAAATTTTTAAGTGTTTTGGCTGTGGTGAAGGTGGGGATGTTTTTGCTTTTTATCAAAAAATCGAAGGGGTTGAGTTTAGTGAAGCTTTCAAGAATTTGGCTGCTAAAGCTGGAGTTCAGCTAAAAGGTTATAAGCCAAATCCAAGAGATCAGCAAAAAGAGGTTATTAACCAGATCAACACAACTGCAGCGCGCCTCTTCCATTATCTTTTGACCGAGCATATTTCCGGCAAAAAAGCATTGGAATATCTTCACGACCGTGGTGTCAATGATCAGTCAATTAAAGACTGGTCGCTTGGCTGGGCACCAGACAGTTGGGACAGTGCCTTCAAATTCTTAACTAAGAAGAAATTTTCCTCGCAAGATGTTATTGCCTCGGGTGTGGCCCTACCTTCCCAGCGGCAGGGAGCTTACGACCGTTTTCGTAAGCGGATAATTTTCCCAATCCGCAACGTTTCCGGACTTGTGGTTGGCTTTTCCGGACGTATTTTGGGAGAAGGGGAACCCAAATACCTAAACTCACCAGACAACTTAGTTTTTAATAAAAGTAATAATTTGTATGGCTTAGACTTAGCTAAAGTAGAAATTAAAAAAGAAAACGAAGCGGTTTTGGTCGAAGGTAATTTGGATGTAATTTCTTCTCATCAGGTAGGCGTCAAAAACGTGGTTGCTCCGCTTGGGACTGCGCTTACAGAAAAACAGGTTGAGCTATTGCGGCGCTTTGGAGAAGGCCTAATTATTAGTTTTGACCAAGATTTGGCTGGCGAGCACGCCTCACAGCGCGGAGTGGAACTCGCTGAAAGGGTGGGGCTGGCGGTAAAGTTAACTGATTTAGGTGAAAAAGATCCGGATGAGTTGATTAAGAAAGATCCTAAGTTATGGAAGGAAGCGCTGCAAAAATCAGTTCCAATTTACGACTACTTGATTAACAGCGCGGTTAAACGTTACGGTACTAGCACAAGCAACGCTATCAATAAAATTACTCGTGAGGTAATCCCCTTTATTGGCCGGATCGGCAACGAAATTACCCGTTCCCACTATGAGCGCTTACTAGCTGGGAAATTGGGTGTAAGTGAGGGTTCAGTGAGTAAGGAGGTAGGCAAGGCAGAACCAGCCTCTTCCGCATCTTATGAAGCTAACAGCGAAAAAGGTGAGAAGGTTAGTTTGGAAAAATATCTTTTGGCCTTGGTGTTGCAAAACCAAATTCTGCCAAATAAGCTCAAGGCAAAGGAGATAGAAGACGAGGCTGTTCGCGCAATACTTGAGTTAGCCGAGAAAGAAGGTGATAATTTCACTCTCGAGGCCCTTGCTAAAAAATTACCAGCAGAGTTGGAAGGGGTTTTTAATGAGGCAACTCTTATAGAATTGCCATCTGAAATTCTCAAAAATGAGGAAAAAATAAGAGGGGAGATCGACTCTTGCGGAGCCCGCCTAAAAGAGTTAAACTTACGAGCTAGGTTAAAGGCCTTAAGTTTAAACATTAAGCAAGCGGAAATTAATAAAAAAGCTCAAGTCGTAAAAAATCTAAGCGAAACCTTTAAAGTTTTATCCCAAGAGTTGTCAACAATCGAAAAAGTCAAAGCTGGCGAGTAAAATTAAAGAATGGCTAAAGCTGACAGTCCAATTCAGGAATTAATAACTAGGGGTCGAGAGCAGGGTTTTGTCACCCAGGACGACATTTTGGCTGCCTTTCCCGAGGCAGAGAGTAACATTGCCGAACTTGATGAGCTTTACCTTCGGCTTGCCGAAGAAGGAGTTGATGTTTTTGAAGTTCCTGAAGAAGAAACTAAACCCAGCGAGCTGGAAAAAGAACTGGAAGTCCTGACTACTTCAGAAGACGTTCAGATCACTGATCCGGTCCGGATGTATTTGAAAGAGATTGGTCGTATTTCTCTACTGACCGCAGCTGAAGAAGTTGAACTAGCTCAGGCAGCAGAAAAAGGTGATCTATCCGCCATCGAAAAACTGACTCAGGCAAACCTGCGTTTAGTAGTTTCTATCGCCAAAAAATACGTTGGTCGGGGACTCACCTTACTAGATTTAATACAGGAAGGAAATATTGGTTTGATCCGCGCCGTGGAAAAGTTTGATTGGCGTAAAGGTTTCAAGTTCTCAACCTACGCTACCTGGTGGATCCGCCAGGCTATTACTAGGGCCATTGCCGACCAAGCCCGCACTATCCGTATCCCAGTCCACATGGTAGAAACGATTAACCGCTTTATCCGCACCTCGCGTAAGTTAATGCAGGAACTTGGCAGGGAACCGGCTCCTGAGGAGATTGCCAAAGAAATGGAAATTGAACCTGATAAAGTGCGCGAAATTATTAAAGTTTCCCAGGAACCAACTTCTTTGGAAGCTCCAGTGGGTGAAGAAAAAGATTCAACCTTGGGGGATTTTATTCCTGATGATGAGATCCGACCTGAAGATCAAGCCAGCGCTGAACTTCTTAAAGCCCATCTTAGTGAGGTTTTAGATACCATTAATGATCGGGAAAAGAAAGTTTTGAAACTGCGTTTTGGCCTGGAAGATGGCCGCCAGAGAACTCTTGAAGAAGTCGGTAAGGAGTTTGGCGTGACCCGCGAACGGATCCGTCAGATTGAAGCCAAAGCCTTACGGAAACTGCGCCACCCTACCCGAAGCAAAAAACTCAAAGACTATCTTGAGTAACTAATCTGCCTTCAGTTGAAATTTTCACCAAGTTTGTTTAAAATAGCTAGCCAATGGATAATTTGTTTAACTCACCAAGCTACGGTCTTCTTGATTACCAAGTGGTTTTGGGCAAAATTGCCGATTACATTAAAGCTGATACTGACTCTACTTACAAAATTATTGTTGGTAGCGATTCTGAAGCTCGGATTGGTGAAGCGAACTTTGTGACTGCGGTCATTGTTCACCGCATGGGTAAAGGGGGTATTTATTTTTGGCGCAAAAACCGACTGCAAAACCAACACAGTATGCACGAGCGGATCGCTAGGGAAACCCAAATGTCCTTAGAACTTGCTTGGCAAATTCGTGATGATTTCCAACACAACGGCCTGTCTGCTTATGAACCAGAAGTCCACCTTGATGTAGGGATGGATGGGGTCAGCCGTGATATGGTGAAATGGGTGACTGGTATGATTTTAGGTAGCGGCTTTGCTTACAAGATCAAACCCGATAGCTGGGCTGCTTCCAAAGTTGCTGACCGCCACACCTAGGTTGACACTAAAATCCCAATTGATATAAGCCTTGCGATGCATCGCAATTCTTGTATCGGTGCGATATAATACTCAGGTTCAATTGACTTCGTTCCGCCGTAGCTCAACGGTAGAGCAGGCGACTGTTAATCGTCTGGTTGTAGGTTCGAATCCTACCGGCGGAGCCAAATAGGACTGTGAGCTTGTTTTAAGGCATTTTGTACAGCTAGAGTAATCAAATCTTCTGGTTCGAAAATCTTGGCGTTTGTTTTGATGTCTTCTTCCACTTTCGAACTGTTAGTCAGTCTCACAGCCTCGATAAGCAATCTGAAGGGCTTTGAGTGTTTAACAGTCAGCTTACCCTCGTCTAAAGTTAGGCCTGAGAACACCAGGTTAATAAGTTCTCTCTTTTCACCTTCATCTTTTATTCCGAAGTAGATTTCCTTAGCTCTTTGAGAAAGCTCAAAGATGTTAATACCCAACTGATAATACTTAGTACTTGCATTCGCTAGCTTTTGAATTGCAGTGGTGATTTGCTCTTTCTCGTTAGTGTACTGTTTGAACTTTCGGTCGTAGAAATCAGGGGTAACTTTCTCATCAAGTTTATCGTCATAAAGTTTATCTAGCCTTTGGTTGATCTGATCGTGGCGTAAGTTAAGATCGTTCAGAGAAGTGGAGTGATAATCAATCTCTTCTTTGTGGTGTTCTTTCAGTGCTTTGCGTATCCACTCGACAATTCGGGTATTCTCAATTTCTAGGTTCCCAAACTCCTTAACCAACTGTAATTCAACGTCCCCCTGCTTAGACCAGGTTGTTTGAGTACAGTCTCTATAGTGATTGCAGTGGCCGTAGACAGTACCTTTTTGGGTTTCCCATGTGATTGAACCACCACAGTTGCCACAATGTAGTAGGCCTTTGAACAAGAAGTTGTGTTTATTGTATTTGGGAGTTGTCTTGCTTTTTAACAGCTTCTGCACCTTGTCGAAGATTTCATCTTCAATTAACCGTACGTGCTTTCCAGGGCTCACTTCACCATTCCAACGCAGTTTCCCAACGTAAAAAGGGTCTCCTAAAATATCGTGTAGCCTGCTTTTTACTAATTTGAAACCTCCTCTAGTACGTAGACCCTCTTTGTACATTTCACCAACAAGCTTTGTTAGAGAATAGTTACCTGTGGCGTAAAGTTCGAACATTTTTCTGACATAAGGTGCTTTGTCCTCGTCGATGACGTGGATTTTGTGGCCCTTCTCACCAACTGTTTTGTATCCAAGCGGCGGCTTCGTTGGTAGCCAACCTTGTGATAACTTTTCTTTTTGACCTTTTTTGACCTCCTCAGAGAGATTGTCAATGTAGTACTGGGCTACTGAGACTTTGATATTCCAAATAAACTTCTCATTCGATTTCGAATCTTTATTTAAGACTACATTTTCTTTAACAAAGTGAACCTGTCTTTCCGGATCGCCATTAATCCACTCGTTGATCTCAACTGCGTCCTTTAAGTTTCTGGTCAATCGGTCGACTTTCTCGCAGACAATAACCTTGATGTCGTTCTTCTTTAGGAAGGCGATCATGCCATCAAAGATTTCACGCTGCTTTTTACCACTAGCTGACTCAGTAATAGAGAAGACATTAGTTGTCTTAAATCCTCGAACGTCAGCGTAGCCTCTTAGAAGCTTCTCTTGGGCTGGTAAACTGTAACCTTCAACTTCTTGTTCTTTACTACTAACTCTGCAAAATACTGCTGCTTTCATAATTCCTCCACGTAAAAAGGGATAGTCTTGCCGGACACCGTATCTTTCGAGACGGAAAGCAAGAGCTACCCCTTTGAGGCCTCGAAATAATGCTGCGGTGTCCAACCTAATAATAAACTAATTTGCCTTAAAAGTAAAGCTAATTAGGACAATCTCCTTCCGTCTCTCAACCCCTTCGACATTTCGGGTAGACCCTAGTTTTCGAAGTAATCTAGCAAACCTTTTTCCGTAAATATTGTTAATGCATAGAGCAGGTCTTTTTTGGTTTCATATTCGCCGTCATTAAAAAAAGTTTCCATTTTCCCAAAGACATCGAGAAACTTTCCATAAGTAACTCTAAGGTAGTAATTCTTGACTTCTGACGCTGGGATAGCTTCAATCAGATGTAAAAAAGTCTGCTTTTTCTGTTTCTTGGTACTTGATATCGACCCGTTATTTTTGAAGATTTTTAACATCAGACCGAGGCGGAGTTTTCGATTACTTAATCTTTTCATCTAAACCCCTTCCTCGAATGTCCGGGCACTAATCTCGTCTTCGAGTATTTCTAATTTTCTGTTGACCTCTTCCAGGTTTTGACTGCTTTCATTTTCGTCAAACCAGACCTTGCCTTTTTCGTAGGTCATTTTCAGCGACTCGATATCCGAACCCCTAAGCTCTTCCTTAAACTGAGCCTCATCAAACTCACCAAGATTGTTAAACAATGGCCCGTAATCCTGCTTTGCCTCTATAGCCTTTGATTCTTTAAGATTTTTAGGTCGAGCCTGCTCAAGTAATTCAGTGGTCTTGTCTAACATTGCCCACCTGTCAGCAAACCCTTTCCCTTTTGATTCCCGCAGAATTAGCTTTAAGCCGTGCAGGTCTTCGAGAACCCGCCTAGTGGTGTTAGTTGGGTAGCCTATTTTCGTGGCTATTTCTGTTGTTTCCAGAAACTCATTAGTCTTGTAGAGTAGGTCGATTACTGCCTTGCGGTTCTGTGGCAAGCTATCCATACCAACCTTGTAGACTAGTTCGTAATCTTCTTCAGTAAACTCACCTGTAATTAAATAAAGTGCACAAGCTAGGGTAATGAGTTGTTTAGCTAGTCGTGTTGGTAGTTCAGAATCGGGTATAAGCTCAATTTCTCGGTGTGAGTAACCCTCTCTGATGACTCCACTTCTAGCCCGGACACAAAAGGCAGCTAGATAAGCCATGCGTTTTGTGAGTTCTTCTGGGATTGCGATGTCTTCTTCTGGGATTGCGACCCCAGCGATAAAGTCAGCAAAAGCATTTTGTATCTCTTCTCGCATAGGAGTTTCTTTACCGCTGTTACCCATAGCTTTGAGAGCAATCTCAATCGGGTCAGATTGACGTGGTCGATATTGAATAAAACGCTCACCAAGAGTTTGATAAATAGAGTAATGGGTGTCGATAACAGGAGTAACACCAGCAATGAAACCAAGTTTGCCTTCCCATTCTTTAGTTTCACCTGTACCGAACTCTTTTTTAAACTGACCATCATAGATTTCTCGAAGCTGAGAAAGAATTGCGTGTCTCTTGTCCCGGTGCATGGTTAGCACAGTGGTGAAGTCTTTAAGCGTCAAAATTACTTCTCTTGGTAGCCGGAGCAGTAAACTAGCATTCTTGTTTGATTTTTCTCCGCTAAGGAAGCTCTGCGGAGTAAGGTCAGAAATAGAGTAGATGTCTGGTACTTTAGCCAAACCTCTAATAAGCTCAGTCTTGGTTCCGCCAGAGGCAGTAACGATAAATAACCAGACTGGGTCAGAGGGTAGTTTATTAGCTATTACTGAAGCTACTAGAACTTTGATAATGCCTGGGTCTTTGATTAGCAACCACTTGTGGATAGTTTCTTCAAGTTGCTCAAAGGTAATTGAGGTTCTAACTTCCGGAGAGTTCTGAGCTCTTTTTTGTGCCTCTCCTTTTTTGATACTTTCCCAAGTCTTACGCAGTTCTACCTCATCTAAAGCTGGCTTATTTTTCTTTTGGTTCCAATCCACTATCGCCGCCCAACCAGCAGTTTCCCAAAGTTCCGATGGCAAGTGGTGCAATAGTTTACCCGCTAACTGAGCAGAAGTCATATTGCGAGAGCCCTGCTGATTATCTGTTTCTAGGAATTGCTGCCAATCGACCTTTGATTTGCCGTTGGCTGACAAATCTAGAACCCATTTGGGTAGAGGAGCAAAGCCATTCTTATCTGGTGGAACAAGCCACTCATAAGAGTTGCCTGATTTGTGAACCGAGGGTGGTACTACAACATAACCACCGTCGCCTCTGATGTCAGTTTTATCCTTAACTCTGACACCATTTTTAACAGGTTGACCAGGGTGTTTGTAGAAGAAATGATAACCTCCACCACCAGTCTTGGAGAGAATTGTTGGTGCTAAGTTGGTGGTGTCTCCACCAGCTTCGACATCCACTACCACCATACCCGAAATGTCGCCGGTAACTATTCCAATGTTAGGATTATTAAAATTCTGAGCCCAGCTTCTCAGCTCCTCTTCTGTGGCTTTCCTTTTCTGGTACTCTTCCCACTTCACCAGCGGCTTTTTATCTTGGTCAATTGGGATTACAGAGAAGCCAAGTTGCAAGTATTTAAGAGAATGGTGTATAAATTCATTGTTCTGCATGTTTATGTTCCCTTGTGAGTACGAGGGAGGACTCTTTCCAGCCCTCCCCGCACACGAGACTAGGACGGCATTACTTGTACAATGGTTTGGTACTTTATGCCGTCTTTCTCTTTGTCATCTTTAACGAAGATTTGGCACGATTTGCCTTTTAATTGCTCAACATCAAAGGTTTCTCCAGGCTTAGGCTCTTTGCCAGATAAAGCCTTGACCCAGTCGAACAGCTTGGATGTCTTTCCTGATTGAGAGCTGGATATCTTTTTGGAAGCAACAGCAGTTCTACCGACTCCTTTGTGTTCACCTTCAGTAATTTCGAAAGTGAACTTCAAGTACTCGCCGAAGCTACCATTTCCTTCCTCAATATCTTTTACTGTTGCCTTATAGAGCCCTTCTGGAATAGGCTCTGAGGCTTCCATTTCTTTAACTTGAATAGGTATTCCCAAGGTCATCACCACCTTTCGTGGGTTCAGAATTTTGATAATGGTGTTTCGCCAAAGAATCGAAGAAGTTTACGAAGGAATTGCCAACCTCAGACACCATCGCCGGCTGAAGCTCGACCCCGTAGTCGTCTTTGATAATGGTCTTCAATTCGTCTAAGAGAGCTTGGCTGACCATCATCCAGCCTCCTCATAAAGTCGTGCTTTGACTGCTTTTAGTTGATTGAAATAAGACTGAGGTTCAACTTTCAATTCCTGTCGCCAGTAGGACTCGATTAACTGGTCAAGCTGATCGTCACGTTTAAACAAGAACTGAGCTTTGTTGGGGTTCTCTCGATTCAGGGCTTCAATTGGATAGAATAGAGAAAGCGTTGTCGCCAGAGCGAGGTCTGATGTCGAGTAATACTCATTTGTGTTTAATCGTTGCTTAGTCATAGTAATCGGTTCGCCAAAGAACCGCCCTCATTGTCGACCAAGCAAGGGATTATTTCGACGATTTTTTGATAGGGATTAAAGTGATTTTTCTGCGATTTTTTAGTGAGGTTTAAACACAGCGAAGCTTGTATCCGATGTTCTTTTTGGCGATTATCATACTCTCGATTTCTTTATTACCCATTCCAACTTTGTCTTTCAAGAGCGTTGCTAGGTCTCTTTTCAGAAACTGCCCGAGCCACATCTTTATTAGTTACTCCCTCGTGCCAACAGTTCATTCCTAAACTTTTGGCAATCTCTACATAGGTAACAACCTTATTACTTTTTATTAAAAATACCAGAAGCTTCATTACGCTATTGTCAGGTGAAACTTCAACTTGGATTCCGCTTTTGTAGACAATTACCCCCTGGGCTAAATTTACCTGTAACTCCCCACATTGAAACGACTCTCCACTTCTTTTTTCTGTTGATTCTGGTTGCTTTGTATTCTCTTTAACTTCATTTTTCACCAATTCTCCTAAACGACCTTTCAGGTAGGAGAACTTTTTTGGTTTAATTTCAATTTGGGTATCACTATATCTAACTATTTCTGGATTTTCAGGTATCACTAACCATATGGACATCCCGCTTGGTCGGTCGTAGTCATTGGAGGGTTTCTGTTCTGCAACCTTTCGTGATACGTCGATAAAGCCTCTATTATGGAGACTTGTTAAGACGGCCTCTAAGTCTTTCTGATTCTTAATCCTAGCCCGCTCGAATTTATCAGTTGGAATCGCAAAAGTATCTTTATCTCTTAACTGCCACTCTGAGTTCAACGCCGAGACTACCTGCCACATCTTTTGTAATGTCCAGCTATCTTTAGTCTTTAACCAACTATCGATTTCTGTTTCATCATTTTGTATTGAGACTGGTTTCCTACCCGTAAACTCGTAATATCCGGGCTCTTGTTGAACTTCTAGGAAATACCTATCGAAATTTGGTAGAAGACTGATATGCCAACAACCGTCATCGGAGAAATCGTAAGGGTCAAGTTCCTCAAGTTCGGCCTTCACTCTGCTAGGTGCTTTTATGAGTATTAGAACTTTCTCGTCCTTTGCCAGCTTGATAAATAATTGCGATAATTCTTCCTTCCTAATCCTATTATTCAAGTTATTTATCGGGTCAATTATCAACGGCCGATCAGATGGAGCAATATCTCGAGCGTCCTCGATTTTGTTTAAGAGAAAGTAGAGTTTTTCTTTTCCTGTCATAGTCATATTAATTGGTTTACCCGAAATGTCGGATAAATAGAAAAAGCCTGATGGCAGGCTCTAAACTAATTATAACAGTTGGGTCGGGGAAAGTCAGACTTTGAGTAAATCAGACAATGGTATTTTTAGTGCTTTGGAAATCTTGAAGGCGTTCCGCAGCGTTATATTGGCTTCGCCACGTTCCAGTCGGTTTATAGTTGAGAGATCAACCTTAGAAACCTCCGCTAACTCTAGCTGCGAAAGTCCAAGTTCTCTCCGTGTATCTTTCACTTTCCGACCAAAGTGGTCGTTAATATCAATTGCCATAGGACAAGACTACCGAGTTGGATTTCGTGGGGATACAGCATAGATGAAGTATTTACGCACAGACTCAGGTTGCAAATACGGATTATATGCCCTATAATCGCAGCAATCTTAAAAAGGAAGTGATGAGAATGAAGAAAATAATACTTATAGTGGTCGGAATTATTGTTGTCTTAGGTATTATCGGGGCAGTTATTGGTGGGTCAGGAAACTCAAACAGTTCGAGTTCAAACAATTCAAACTCAAATGAGTCTAAGTCTACCACGGCTGGTATTGGTCAGGCTGCTAAAGATGGGAAGTTTGAATTCACCGTCAACAGCTTTAAGTGTGGGCAGTCTAGTGTTGGTAAGGATTTCTTAACTAAGACAGCTCAAGGACAATACTGTTTGCTTAATGTAACTGTCAAGAACGTTGAAGACCAAGCCCAAAGTCTATTCTCTTCCAACCAATACCTGTTTGATAGTAGCAACAAAAAGTTTTCTGCTGACGATACCGCTACTATTTATGCTGCCCCACAGAGTAACAGTTGGTATAGCGAAATTAATCCTGGAAATAGTGTCACTGGTGACATTGTCTTTGATGTTGCAAAAGACGCTGATATTGTCTCGGTTGAGCTTCACGATAGTGCGTTCTCTGGTGGTATCAAAGTAAACTTAAAGTAACTTCAAGTATTTAATACTGAGGCAAGGGGCGGCTACAAAGCCGTCCTTTGTTTTGTAAATCTTAGCTTTTCTTAACAAATTTCTGCTTAAACTCAACTTTAATCAACTTTTTAGCCACAAACATTAAAATTTTTTACACAGACACGGGAGGGAACTAGGGTTTCGTGCGTGGAGTACTGCCAAAAAGGCCCAAAAAGTTAAGTTTTATTAGGTTTTGTTAGCAAAAGTTAGCTCTTGTGATGTGTTGTGAACTAATCCAAACCTGCTTCTCTTAAAATTTCATTTATTCTCGTGGCTATGGAGGGGTTCTGCATATTTCTGTAAGCTAACTCCTTAGCAGACCTCACTGAGTACCCAGCCCGGCGAGCTGCTTCAGCACCGACACCCATTGTAGGTAAATAGTGTTTAATGAACAGTCTTTGCTTCAGTGTCATAGAAGTTATTTTAACCCTTAACTAAAAGTTAAATAAATCTTTAACCTTGATTTTTAAGGCACGAGAAATCTTGTAGATATTCTTGAGAGACGGATTACGTTCGCCTCTTTCGATACCGGATATGTAAGTCCTATCCAGCCCGGTTCGAAATCCTAGTTCTTCTTGGGATACTGCCAACTTCTTTCTTTCCCTACGCACCTTAACTCCGAACCTTTTTTGGAAGCTGCTTGATTGATTTGACATGTACTCATATAATTAGGCTCAAGATGACTATTGGTCTACGGACTATTAGTCACATATTAAACTTGAATGAGGATGAAACTTTGTGATAATTGTAGTTACAAAAATTTAGAAGGTAGTACTTTTTGCCAAGAGTGTGGTCAGAAGTTAGATAGTATAAAGACTTCAGATGACAGCCACCGCCGGTCTTCTAATTCAAAGACAATAATAATTGTGGCGGTCGTTCTCTTCGTCGGGTTTATTCTTCTGCTCATTTTGTCCAACAACAGCTCCTCTAGTTCCGAGGGTGATACAAACCTAACTGGCAACACTGATGTTGATACTTCTTCTAAGTCCCTACCAACATTTAATAGCACCCACCTTTACCTAGAGTACTACGAGTGCACTATCTACTTTAGTGTTTGCAATGTAGTTCTACCGGTGAGAGGTACTACAGACATCGGAGCTCAGGTTGAACTTTTGTCGCCCACCTATTCTCTGCTTGCAGTTACTTCAGGTGGGGAAGTTAGAGGTGATATACCCATTACCCTTTCGTTGGGAACAAACACACTCAAGTTTCAGGTTACCTATTCAGACGGGGAGCAAGAGATTAAGTATTTAGACGCAACTTTAGAAAGCAAATAACTATGTTTTGTACCGAATGTGGGGCAAAAGTAAATGAAGATAACAAGTTCTGCGACAACTGTGGACATCAGCTAATAAAAGATGAGGCAAACGTGGAAGCAGAAAAAGAAAAGGTAAAAAGTTCTAGAAGAAGGTACTGGGACAAGTTTACTGAAATCTACACCAGCGGTGATTCTGACTGGAAGAATAAAATGATTTCAGATTCTGCTTGGGAGCTACTAAATCGCTTTTCAGGCAATCTTTTCGTTAGCTTTATGGAAGAGCACCCTATCCTTAACAAACATTCCCACAAGGAAATAGATTCAATCAAGACAGAATTTAACACTGCTTCTGGTGCAGGTTACTATTTTTGGCTAGCTGAACAACTATTTAACGGTAGGGACTTACAACCACCCAAACCACCTGATACTGATGGCTTGTCAAAAGAATGGGAGAAGGAAAAAGTATTTGAGGATACAAAGACTTTCTTTGCAAACCTCCCTGACGATGTATCAAGTTCGATGAATGATTTTCACGCTTGGAGAGCAAAGTCTCTTCTAGAAACTTCTCCAGCGTTAAACGATTTACCAAACGAGTTAATTGAGGAAATAAATAATAAGCTAGCCATCTTAATGTTAATGGGGTATTCCTCCGGGATGGTTGAGGATAAATACAGGAAATAAAATGCATTGCCAAGAGTGTGGAAAACAAAATATAGACGACGCTAAATTCTGTCGCTACTGCGGAGCTAAGGTTATTCGTCAGACAACAACAGTTGTGACCCCAACAGCTAAAGAAGCCAGTAACGATCCTACTTATGAAGACGTGATGTTAGAAAAGGTCGAAGAGTATGCAAATACTGAAATGACAAAAGGCGTTTTATGGTTCTTTGGCGGAATAGGTATTACTGTCGTAGGTCTTCTTTTTTCTGAGTCAGTTGGTAGTAGTGTGGGTTTAGTATTTTGGGGAGCTATGCTCTACGGTGTGATTAGGCTAGTAGCTGGGATTTATTACAAACTCTTCCCGAGAAAGCTAATGCACAAGGCTAGTTATTTAGAAAGGGATTAAACTTATGTACTGTTATAAATGCGGAAAAGAAAATAAGGAAGAAGCAAGATTTTGCAAAGATTGCGGGGCAGAATTAAAAGATAGGTCAGTACTTTCTTCAGCAACTGAGGAAAAAAGTGACTCTGAAACTTGTAAGAATTGTGGCAAAGAACTGCCCCATAACAGTAAATTTTGCAGGTTTTGTGGGCAAAATCAGAGTGATAATGCCACGGTAAGTGAAGTTGATATCACACCTAATAAGAAACTAAAGCCCGCTTCCTGGATAAGAAGATTCATCAACTTCGTGCTTGACCTTATTGGTTATTACCTCTTTGCTTTTCCCGTAGGTTATGTATTTGGTCTTCTGTTTGGCCCTAATGTTTTTGATAATGTTAATGACGTCATACTAGGTCTTTTTGTAGCAGCCACATACTACATTATCTTTGAATCTCTATTAGCCAGAAGCCCAGCTAAATTTATTACCAGAACTAAGGTTGTAAATTTGGAAGGTAAGAAACCAGACTTTGGACAAGTCCTTGGTAGAACTTTCAGCAGGTTCATTCCGTTCGAAATATTCAGCTTTTTAGAGGCTAATCCAATTGGTTGGCACGATAAATTACCTAAGACTATGGTTGTTAATGACGAATAAGATACTACCCTATAGTTGCAATTTCCTTAAAATTAGTGTATAATAGCAGGCATAAAGGTTCGGTCACTAACCGTTAATAGTGGCTATCAGGAAAGGAGGGATCACTGTGGCAACACAGATGACCCAACAGAGAGAGGCCAGCGTGCCGCAGGTCGTCAAGCTGGGCGTGAGGGTGATGGAAGCCATCCCGACGATAGGATTGACTCACGATGAGGCTCAGAGCCACATCAAGAGCGACGTCCTCACCGAGGTGGTCAAGATCATTCTCAAGGCTCGTCCCGAGGCCGTCGACATCGACAAGCTTCGGGAAATGGTGGGCTCTTTCCTCCCCTTTGGGGACGAAGAGTACACCGACTCGGAGTACGTCTACAAGGCAGGCTTCCCGAGGAAGACC